>Ga0208507_1000088_pt1 | contig 75934 bp, 82 predicted proteins | sample CryBogCBH12Aug01_FD_184626 | JGI IMG/M metagenome (GOLD analysis project Ga0208507, IMG submission 184626) | Freshwater microbial communities from Crystal Bog, Wisconsin, USA - CBH12Aug09.1 (SPAdes) (version 2) | ecosystem: Environmental > Aquatic > Freshwater > Lake | place: Crystal Bog...
CCCTTCGTCGTGGCTTTTCCCCAGGGGTCACACCCGTTCCCATCCCGAACACGGCCGTTAAGACCTGGAGGGCCGATGATACTGCTCTGCACAGGAGTGGAAAAGTAGGTCGCTGCGACGTTAAATCCCCTCCGGGCCATCTTAATTGATGGCCCGGAGCTGTTTAGAACGATAGAATTCATAGCTATTTCGAGGAACCCATGCCCATCGAGGTCCGCCTTCCAGATGACTCTCTCCGGCAGCTGGCCGAGGGTGCCACCGGGGCCGACCTGGCCGGCGGGATTGGCGCGCGCCTGCTGGAGGCCGCTCTGGCGGTCCGGGTGGACGGCCGCCTGGCGGACCTGAAGGCCCCCCTCGTGGATGGTGCCCGGGTCGAGATCGTCACCAACAAGACCCCCGAGAGCCTGGAGCTGATCCGGCACTCCACGGCCCACCTGCTGGCCCATGCGGTCAAGCGTCTCTACCCCCATGCCCGCGTTGGCATCGGGCCCACCATCGAGGATGGTTTCTACTACGACTTCTGGATGGACAAGCCCTTCACGCCCGAGGACCTGCCGGTCATCGAGGCCGAGATGCGGAAGATCGTCGCCGAGGACGTCCCGGTGATCCGGGAGGATCTGGGCCGGGACGCCGCCGTGGCGCGCTTCACGGAACTTGATGAGCCCCTGAAGGTTGAGATTGTCGCAACGATCCCCCAGGGCGACATCGTGAGCGGCTACAGCCAGGGCGACTTCTACGACCTGTGCCGCGGTCCCCACGTGCCCAGCACCTCGAAGCTGAAGGCCTTCAAGCTGCTCAGCATCGCGGGTGCCTACTGGAAAGGCGACGAGAAGCGCCAGATGCTCAGCCGCATCTACGGCACCGCCTTCCACACCCAGAAGGAGCTCGACGAGCACCTCAAGCGTCTTGAAGAGGCCAAGGCCCGGGACCACCGGAAGCTCGGCAGGGAGCTGGGGCTCTACTCCTTCCACCCGGAGGCGCCGGCCTCACCCTTCTTCCACCCCAAGGGCACCCAGGTCTACAACGAGCTGGTGACCTACATCCGCGAGCTCTACTTCAAGTACGGCTACAGCGAGGTCATCACCCCGCAGATCCTGGATGTGGCGCTCTGGAAGACCAGCGGCCACTACGACAATTACGCCGAGAACATGTACTTCACCACCGCCGAAGAGCGCGAGTACGCGGTGAAGCCCATGAACTGCCCGGGCCACTGCATCATGTACGGCAGCCAGAAGCACAGCTACCGGGACCTGCCCATCCGCTACGCCGATTTCGGGCGCCTGCACCGCTTCGAGCGCAGCGGGGTCACCCACGGGCTAACCCGGGTCCGCACCTTCTGCCAGGACGACGCGCACATCTACTGCACTCCCGAGCAGATCAAGGCCGAGATGGCCGCCTTCCTGGAGCTGCTGAAGGAGGTCTACGACCGGTTCGGCTTCGAAGGGATGCGCGTGGCTCTCAGCACCCGGCCCGAGAAGCGGCTGGGCTCCGATGAGGTCTGGGATGCCGGCGAGAAGGCCCTCGCCGAGGCCCTGGACGAGGCCGGCATGCCCTACACCCTGAACCCCGGCGAGGGTGCCTTCTACGGACCCAAGATCGAGTTCCAGATTCTCGATGCCCTCAAGCGCCCCTGGCAGCTGGGCACCCTGCAGGTGGACTACATGCTGCCGGAGCGCTTCGAGCTCAAGTACACCCGTCCCGATGGCGGCGAGGGCCAGCCCATCATGCTGCACCGGGCCATCCTCGGCAGCCTGGAGCGGTTCATGGGCATCCTGGTGGAGCACACCGCCGGCGCCTTCCCAGCCTGGCTGGCTCCCGTCCAGGTGGCCATCCTGCCGATCACGGACCGGGCCCACGCTTTCTCCGAGGTGGCTGCGGCCCAGGCCAAGGCGCTGGGGCTGAGGGCCGAGTCGGACCTCCGGAACGAGAGCCTCAAGGCCAAGATCCGCGAGGCCCAGCTGGCGAAGGTGCCCTACATGCTGGTCATCGGGGACCGCGAAGCCGAGGCGGGCACCGTGTCCGTGCGCCACCGCCACCGGGGGGACCTGGGCGTCCAGCCCCTGGCGGACTTCCTGGCCGCCCTGGCTACCGAGGTCCGGGAGCGCCAGCGCTGATCCTGTTTTCCGTGCTTGGCGGGGATCCGTTGAAGTGATAGACTTTTTGTCCTTGTGCAACTAGGGGAGGAACCATTCGTCCTAATGAGACTCGCATCAACGACGGCATCCGGGCCCAAGAGGTCCGCGTCATCTCCGAAGATGGCGAACAGCTTGGCGTGATGCCTCCCCAGCAGGCCATCCGGATCGCAGAAGAGCGCGGTCTCGACTTGGTGGAAGTAGCCGGGAATGCCAATCCCCCTGTCTGCCGGATCATGGACTACGGCAAATACAAGTTCATGGAAGCCAAGCGGGAGCACGCCGCCCGCGCGAAGCAGAAGAACATCGTCGTCAAGGAAGTGAAGTTCCGGCCCAAGACCGATGACCACGATTTCGATTTCAAGGTGAAGCACATCCTGCGGTTCCTGGAGGACGAAGACAAAGTCAAAGTGGTGGTCATGTTCCGCGGACGCGAAGTGGTCCACCGCGACATCGGCTACCGGATCATTGAGGAAGTCATCCAGCGGATCGGCGACAAGGCCATCGTCGAGAAGTCCGCAGGCATTGATGGCCGGGACATGCACGCCATCCTCGCCCCCCGGATCATCGAAGCCCCCAAGCCGCCCAAGAAACCCAAGGTCGCCAAGCCCGAAACCACCGAAACCGAATCCCAGATCCAGTGAGGAATCCATGAGCTACAAGATCAAGAGCCACAAGGGCGCGCAGAAGCGCTTCAAGAAGACTGCCGGCGGCAAGTTCAAGCGCGGCTGCTCCCACCAGCGCCACATCCTCACCAAGAAGACCGCCAAGCGCAAGCGTCAGCTCGACATGGGCCGCATGGTCTCCAAGGCCGACCAGAAGGCCGTCATGGTGATGCTGCCCTACGCGTGATTTTGCGCGCGGTTTTACCCCCAACGCCTTCGGCGCCAACGTCGATGGTTCAACCCGGTGGCCGACGCCACCCCCGATGAGGCCCCTAAAGCCCGCCCACTCCCGGACGCGCTGCCTCGAGGAAAGGATCCAACATGACTCGCGTAAAACGCGGTTTCAAGCGCGCCCAGCGCCGCAAGCGGATGATGAAGTTCGCGAAGGGCTTCTACGGCGCCAAGTCCCGCCTGTATCGCTCCGCCAAGGAAGCCGTCGAGAAGGCTCTCGGCTACGGCTACCGTGACCGCAAGGTGAAGAAGCGCGACTTCCGCCGCCTGTGGGTGGTCCGCATCAGCGCCGCCTGCGGCCAGAACGGCACCAGCTACTCGAAGTTCATGGGCGGCCTGAAGAAGGCGTCCGTGGACCTGGACCGCAAGATCCTCGCGGATCTCGCCGTCCGCAATCCCGAGGCGTTTACCAAGCTCGTGGCCGTGGCCAAGGGCTGAACGCGAAGCAGCACATCGCAGATACCCGAGAGGCCGCGCAAGCGGCCTTTCTCTGTTCTGAACCACCTGTCGAGGGCTCCATGGATCAGCTGCTGCCGCCTGAAATCGTCGAGGCGGGCCAAACGTTTCCCGCCGCGCTGGCCGCCTGTGGCGACCTGGACGCCCTGCTGCGCCTGAAGGGGGCCTACATCGGTCGCGAGGCCAGCCATGCGACCCGCCTCATGGAGCTGCTCAAGACAGCGCCGAAGGAGCAGAAGCGCGAGCTGGGGGCCGCCATCAACGGTCTCAAGCAGCAGTGGGAAGAGGGCCTCAAGGCCCGCCAGACCGAGCTCGAGGCAGCCAAGCGGAACCGCAGCGCCCTCGCGGCCACCTGGGATCCCGCCCTGCCGCCGCCTCAGCCGCCGCGCGGCGCCCTGCACCCCCTGAACCGCCTCATGGACCGCCTGGTGGATGTCTTCCGGCCCCTGGGCTTCCACGTCGAGGAGGGGCCTGAGGTCGAGACGGAGGCCCACAACTTCGACGGCCTCAACATCCCCGAGGACCACCCGGCCAAGGCCAGCTCCGACACGTTCTACCTGGCGGCGCATCCCGAGCTGCTGCTGCGCACGCACACGAGCCCCGTGCAGGTCCGCACGCTGCTGCGCGTGGCGCCGGACCTCGCGGCCCGCGGCGGCATCCGCTTCCTCGCACCGGGCCGGGTCTACCGCAAGGATGAGATCGACCCCACCCACAGCCCCATGTTCCACCAGGTCGAGGGCATGCTCGTGGGCCATGGCATCGGCATGCAGCACCTCAAGGGCACCCTGGAATACGCGCTGCGCGCCCTGTTCGGTCCGGACACGGAGATCCGCCTGCGGCCCTCCTACTTCCCCTTCGTGGAGCCCGGCTGTGAGGTGGACGTGAGCTGCCCGCTGTGCGGAGCCACCGGCTGCCGCGTGTGCAAGGGGTCGGGCTGGGTCGAGATCCTCGGCGCTGGCCTCATCCATCCCAATGTGCTGACCTATGCGGGCATCGATCCCAACGAGTGGTCCGGCTGGGCCTTCGGCATGGGGGTCGAGCGCATGGCCATGATGCTCAGCCAGACACCGGACCTGCGCTTGTTCTTCGAGAACGACCAGCGCTTCCTCAAGGCCATGGGAGGGCTCGACTGATGTGGATCGAACGCAAGGTCCTGGCCCAGGAGATTCCGGCCGCCGCGGCACTGGACACGCGCCAGCTCTGTGAGGCCCTGGCCGCTCTGGGCTTCCCGGTGGACGGCGTGGCCGCCCTCGAGGGCACCGAGGCGCTGGACGTGGACATCACCGCCAACCGGGGCGACGCCATGTCCCACCGGGGCATGGCCCGCGAGCTCGCCGCGAAGCTTCAGCAGCCCCTCGCCCAGATCGCTGCGGGCGACATGGTCGAAGGCGCGCCGCTGGTGGCTGTGCGGCTCGAGGCCGAGGCCTGCCCCATCTATGCGACGGCGGTACTGGAGCTGGGTGAAGGGGTCACCCCCGAGGCCGCCCAGTCCTTCCTGCGGGCTCTGGAGGCCAGCCCCAAGCGGCTGCCGGCGGTGGATGCGTCCAACGAGCTGCTGCTCCGCTACGGGCATCCGACCCATGCTTTTGATGCGGATGCCATCCGCGGCGAGGTCTCGGTGCGCTGGGCGAGGGCCGGTGAGTCGCTGGTGACCCTGGATGGCGTCACCCGCACCCTCACGGCGCAGGACCTCCTCATCGCCGATGAGGCCGGCCCCATCGCCCTGGCGGGCGTCATGGGCGGCGATGGCACCAAGGTCACCGAGGCCACGCGCCGGGTGCTCCTGGAGAGCGCCTGGTTCGAGCCCAAGGTGGTGCGCGCCACGGCCCGCCGCCACAGCCTGCACACGGACGCCTCCCACCGCTTCGGCCGGGGGGCGGATCCCGCCATGGCCAAGGTCGCCCGCGACCTGCTGGTGGCGCGCCTCCAGTCCTGGTGCCAGGCGCGGCTGCTCGGCGCCTGGACGGCGGGCGCCGTGCCCGCACCCGCCGCACCGGTGGAGCTGGACCTGGCCCTGCTCGCCCGCGTGGCCGGTGAGGCCGTGTCCCTCGAGGCCGCTCAGGAAGCGCTGACCCGGCTGGGCTGCGGCGTGGCGGCCGGCGGCCAGCGGCTCCGCGTCACGCCACCCACCTGGCGCCACGACCTCGCCATTGCCGAGGACCTGGCCGAGGAGGTGCTGCGCCTGCGGGGCTACGAGCACATCCCGTCGGTGCTGCCCCCCATGGAGGGGCCGCCGGAGCATCTGGCCCCCGGCTACCTCCAGCGGCAGCGGGTGGCCCGGCGCCTGGCCCAGCTGGGCTTCCACCAGACCGTGACCTACGGCTTCATCAGCCCCGAGGCCGACGCGCTCTTCGCGGGTCCGGACAATCCGGTGGCCGGGCGCACCCTGGCCAATCCCCTGGGCTACGAGTACTCGGTGCTGCGGGCCTCCCTGCTGCCGAGCCTCAAGGCCACGGCGGAGCAGAACCTGCGCCAGGGCTCCCGGCAGATCCGGCTCTTCGAGGTGGCTCCCGTCTACCGGAGCGCCGCCACCGGCCCCCGGGAACAGGTGGCCCTGGCCGCGGTCTGGGGCGGGACCCTGGGCGGGGAGGACTACCTCAGTCCCGCCCGGCCGGTGCAGGAAGCCGACCTGGCGGGTCTGGCCCGGGACCTGGAGCTGCCGGGTCTGCCACCCATCCACCGCCTTGCCGAGGGCCTCTTCGGCTTCGAGGTGGACCTGGCCGCGCTGCCCCAGGCCCTGGATCGGATCATCCCGGGGTTCCGTCCCTTCAGCCGCTTCCCCTCCGTGGAGCGGGATCTCTCCCTGCTGGTGGACCTGGGCCAGTCCTACGCGGCCCTCCACCAGGCCATGGCCGCAGCCCTCCCTGGCGACAGCCTCCTGGAGCTCCGCTGCGTGGACGTCTTCCGGCACAAGAGCCTGCCGGAGGGCCAGCAGGCCTGGCTCCTGCGGATGCGCTTCCAGGCGGACCGGACCCTGGTCGGGGAAGAGGTCGATGGCTGGGTGGCCTCAGCCCTGGCTGCGGCCGAGTCCCTGGGGGCGAAGCTCCGGGCGTAGAATGAGTCCTTTGAGGCGCCTCCCATGGACCTACTGAGACAGCTCGAAGCCAAGATGCAGACCCTGCTCCAGCAGCGCAACCAGCTGAAGGAAGAGCTGGATGCGCTGAAGTCGGCCGGGGCCTCGGGAGAGCAGGAGCTGCAGTCGCTGCGGGCCCGCCTGGAGGAGGCCGTGGCCGCGCGGACGGCCCTGGAGAAGGACCGCGAGGCCACCCGGGAGCAGGTGGCCGCCATCCTGAGGGCCCTGGAGGTCCTGGGATGAAGCTCCCGCTTCCCCTGCCGGGCACCACGCCGCTGACGGTGTCGGTCCTGGGGCGGAGCCTGCAGGTGCAGGCTGACGAGCCGGAGCGCCTGGCGGCCGCCGTCGAGATTCTGGAGAAGACCTTTCAGGACATGGACTCTCAATGCCAGGTAAGATGGGGCAGCGTCCCAAAGGGCCTCGACACTCCGTCCTGGTACCTGCTGGGCGCCCTGAACCTGGCGCACCGTGTGGCGCGCCTGGAACAGGAAGCCAACCAGCAAACCCATAACCTGGAACAGACCCTCTCCAAGCTGTTGAACGATGTTCCGGACGAACCTTCCGACCCCGTGCCGCTCGTTGACGAGGACGGAGACTGATTTCCCTGCGAGGCCCGTGCTTATGGCCAAGCGCTTGTTCCGTAAGTCGACTCGGGAGTCCTTCCCCCTGACCTGTGCGTTCCGCGCGACGGCGCGCCTTAGCCAGGGATTCTGGTCTCCCCCCTACCAGCTAGGGAACTCGGCAAGCCTCCACGACTGAGCGGGGATTTTCAATTCGGGTGCTGGTGGCTCTTTGGATCCTCTTCCTTGGAGTCGCTCATGAATTTGATCAGCTGGATCTTTCTGGCCCTGGCCCTGGTGGCCGGCGCCGTCGCGTACCTCATGTCCGTCCAGGCCCAGAAGGCCGCCCTGGACAGCTCCCAGGCCCAGGCCAAGGCCGAAGCCGACGTCAAGACCGAGCGGGAGCGCCTGCTGGCGGAGGCCCAGCGCGAAGCCCAGCGGCTTCGTCAGCGGGGGGAGCAGGAAGCCGAGACCATCCGCAAGGAGTCCGAGCTCAAGGCCAAGGAACAGGCCCTGCAGGCCCGGACCGAGGCTGAGAAGCTGCTGTCCGAGCGCCAGAAGAACCTGGAGAAGCAGGAGCAGCGGCTCCAGTCCAAGGAGGAGGGCCTCGACAAGAAGCACCAGCAGGTGGACCAGAAGACCAAGGACGTGGAGACCCTCACCGAGAAGCGGAAGGCCGAGCTGGAGCGCCTGGAGGCCCAGCAGGTCGAGGCCCGGCACCTGGTGGAGGCCCAGGCCAAGCGTCTGGAAGAGGTGGCCGGACTCACCCGGGAGGACGCCAAGAAGGAGCTGATCTCCCAGCTGGAGTACTCCGCCAAGATGGACGCCGCCAAGCTGGTGCGCCGCATCGAGGAGGAGGCCCAGGAGGAGGCTGCCAAGAAGGCCCGGTGGACCATCGGTGCCGCCATCCAGCGGGTGGCCTCGGACGTGGTGGCCGAGCAGGCCGTGAGCTCCGTCCAGCTGCCCAGCGATGACCTCAAGGGCCGCATCATCGGCCGCGAGGGCCGCAACATCCGGGCCCTGGAGAAGGCCACGGGCTGCGACCTCATCGTGGACGACACCCCCGAGAGCATCGTGGTGTCGAGCTTCGACCCCATCCGCCGCGAGGTGGCCCGGCAGGCCATCCTCAAGCTGCTGGCGGACGGCCGCATCCACCCCGCCCGCATCGAGGAGGTGGTGGAGAAGGTCAAGGTGGACATGGACCAGCACCTCAAGGAGATCGGCGAGGCCGCCTGCATCGAGATGGGGTTCCCGGATGTGCACCCCAAGCTGCACAAGCTGGTGGGCCGCCTGAACTACCGGACCTCCTACGGCCAGAACGTGCTGGAGCACACCAAGGAGGTGGCCCGCATCGCGGAGTACATGGCCGGCGAGATGGGCTCGGATGCCCGGCTGGCCCGGCGCGCGGGGCTCTTCCATGACATCGGCAAGGCCATCGACCGCGAGGTGGAGGGCACGCACATCGAGATCGGCATGCAGCTCCTCCAGCGCTACGGCGAGAAGGAGGAGGTCATCCATGCCATGAGCTGCCACCACGGGGACTTCGAGCCCCGCACGGTGGAGGCCATGCTCATCACCGCCGCGGACGCCCTGAGCGCCGCGCGCCCCGGCGCCCGCCGCGAGATGCTCGAGACCTATGTCAAGCGCCTCGAGCAGCTCGAGGGTATCGCCAACAGCTACAAGGGCGTGCAGAAGAGCTTCGCCATGCAGGCTGGCCGCGAGATCCGCATCCTGGTGGACGCGGGTTCCGTCAACGACGACCAGGCCTACTGGATCGCCAAGGACGTCTCGCGCCGGATCGAGTCCGAGATGCAGTACCCCGGACAGATCAAGGTCACCGTCATGCGGGAGCTGAGGGCTGTGGAGATCGCCCGCTAGCCAGAGCCCGGGCTTGCCGCCTCTCTCAAGAGAGGTGGATGAGCCCGCGGCGGAGGGCGATGACGGTCGCCTCGGTGCGGTCCTTGGCCTCGAGCTTGCGCAGCAGGTTGTTGACGTGGATCTTCACCGTGGGTTCGGCCAGGCCGAGGGTCTGGGCGATCTCGCGGTTGCGCTCGCCCTGGGCGAGCAGGCGGAGCACGTCGAGTTCCCGGGTGGTGAGCCGCTCAGCTCCCATGGCCTCCACCAGGCGGGCGGCCGCGGCGGGCGGCAGGTAGCGGCGGCCGGCCGCTACGGCCCGCACGGCCTCGATGAGGGTGGCCCGGCGCACGCTCTTGAGCAGGTAGCCCCGGGCCCCGGCTTCCAGGGCCCGCTGGATGTCCGCGTCGCCGTCGAAGGTGGTGAGCACCAGCACCCGCGCCTCGGGATCCACCTTGCGAATGGCCGTGATGGCCTCCACGCCGGTCAGTCCCGGCAGCTGGAGGTCCATGATGGTCACCGTGGGCCGCAGGTTCAGCCACATGGCCACGGCTTCCTTGCCGTCCCCGGCCTCGCCCACGACCTCCAGGTCCGGCTCGCCCTCATGGAGGATGGCGACCAGCCCGTCGCGCACGATCGGATGGTCGTCCACGATCAGCAGGCGGATGCGTTCGGTCGATTCTGTGGTCATGGCAGCCACCTCCGGATGGGTACTGTGATGGTGATGCGGGCGCCGAAGCCCGGCGTGCTGTCCACGTCGAGGTGCCCCCGAAGGACTCCCAGGCTTTCGCGGATGCTGCGCATGCCGTAGCCCGCGGCGGCCTCGGCGGGATCGAAGCCCCGGCCGTCGTCCTCGATGCTGAGGTGCACCAGCCGCCCCTCGAACTGCAGCACGATGCGCACCCAGCGGGCCTTGCCGTGCCGAAGGGCATTGGTCAGCAGCTCCTGGGCCATGCGCAGGAGCTCCTCCTCGAGCTTGCCGCGGAGGGGCCGGGGCTTGCCCGTGAGGGCCAGCTCCACCCGGATCTCGGTGCCCGCCAGCAGCCGGTCCGCCAGGATCCGCAGGGCAGCCAGGAGGTCCTTGCCCTCGGGCTTCCGGGGGCTGAGCGTCATCACCGAGCGGCGCGCCTCCTGGAGGCTGTCTGCGGCCAGGTTCCGGGCGTGTTCGATGCGCGTGAGGACAGGCGCGGGATCGCCCTCCATGCGGGTGAGCTTGGCCTCGGCGGCTTCCAGCTGCAGGAGGACGCCCGTGAAGCCCTGGGCCAGGTGATCGTGGATCTCCCGGGCCATGCGGTTGCGCTCCGCGAGCACCGCCGAGCGGGCCTCCATCTGCTGCAGGCGCAGGCGGAGCAGCCACCAGGCGAAGGCGGCGGCCGCGAGGCCGCACAGCACCCAGAAGAACCGCCGCTGGTAGAAGAAGGGGTGGACGTGGACATCCACGGCGCACTCCTCGGGGGGGCTGTCGTCATCCAGGCGCCAGGACTGCACCCGAAACCGGTAGGTGCCCGGAGGCAGGTTGGTATAGGCCGAGAAGCGGCGATCCTCCACCTCGTTCCAGGCCTGCTCCCAGCCCTCGAGGCGGTAGCGGAAGCGGACCTTGTCGGCCCGAGTCAAGGAGGCGGCGGTGTAGTAGACCTCGAAGCGATGGGTCCCCGCGGGCACCTGGATGGGGCGGGCCTCCGGCAGTACCGCTTCGTCGGCCTCCGCCTTGAGGATGAGAGGGTGCAGGGGTGGTTCCTTGGGGGGCAACGTGTTGGGGTCTACCCAGGACAGCCCCCGGCTGGTGGGGAAGTAGAGGGTCCCCCCCCGGCTGATCCAGGCCGTGGGTTGCGGGCCATCCTGGGTCTCCCGGGAAGGGAGGCCGTCGTGGTGATCAAAGAGCACCAGGGGAATGGCGCCGCTCTCCCGGCGGCTCTGGAGCAGCCGCTTCCTGGACACTCGGTACACGCCCTGGATGGTGCTCAGCCAGAGGCGGCCGGCGGGGTCCTCCAGGATCCCGTGGATGGAGAGCAGGAGGGGCAGGGCGTGGTCCGAGAACTGGCGGAACACACCCTCCCGGTAGTAGCGGAGGCCTTCCCCGGTGCCGACCCAGAGGCCTCCTTCGGGATCCAGGTGGAGGGACTGGACACCGGCGGACCCCAGGCCTTCGGTCCGGCCGAGCCAGCGGACCTGCCCAGCCTCCACTATGCCGAGGCCCTGTGTGGGGCTGGCGAGGAAGAGCGGCTGGGCGCCGCCGCCGCCCGCCATGGCCACGACCCCTTGGGCCGTCGGGAAGACCAGCGGGGCGCCTCCCCCGGATGGCAACCGGATCAGGCCCTGGGAGGGGGTGCCAATCCACAGGACCTGCTGGGGGTCTTCATAGAGGGTGAGGATGGTCTTGGGCCGGACCTTCGGCGACAGCGCGGCCACCCGCAGGCGACCCCGCTCCAGGATGTAGAGCTCCCCCCGAAGGGTCCCGAGCCACAGACCCCCCTCCCGGCGTGGCCAGATTGCGGAGAGGGGCGCCTCAGGCTGGCTGCTTCGCGGGGCCCGTTCGACCAGGCCTGAGCGCACGCTGCCCAGGGCATGGTCCTCCAGCACGATCCAGACGGTCCCATCGACATCCTGACAGACCATGCTGGGGTGGCTCTCTCCGGCAGCTCCCGCCACGGGCAGCGCCCGGAAGGGCACCGGATAGACAACGTGCAGGCCCTGGTGCTCGGTGCCAGACCACAGGGCGCCGGAGCGGTCCTCCAGGAGGGCGCGCGGCGTCCAGCGGGAGCCTGCGGAAGTGGGAGCGGGCTCGAGCCAGCCCGCCGGGCTGCGCCGGAACAGGCCGGCCTGTTCCAGACCGATCCAGAGGCTCCCTGCGCGGTCCACCAGCAGGGCGCTGATGGGCCGGGCAGGCAGCCCCCGTGCCCAGCCGGGCGGCTCCAGCCGGGCGTCGGTCAGACCGAGGAGGCCCTGGGACCGGGTTCCGGCCCAGAGCTCGCCATCAGGGCCGACGGCCAGAGAGGTGATCTCTGCCGAAGTGAGCGCGGCGAGCACCAGGCGGCCGTCCCGGAGGCACCAGAGTCCGGAGCTGGTGGTCCCGACCCAGAGGGTGCCATCCCGGTCTTCGGCCAGGGCGCTGATGCTGAGGCTGGCGGCACTGGACGGCACCGGCTGGAAGCGGGAGCCGTCGAACCGCAGCAGAGGGCCCTCGGCCGGGGCGGCCCAGAGGGTGCCGGCACGGTCCTTGAAGAGCCTGCGGATGGGGTGCTCGGGCAGGCCCTCGGCCGCACCCAGGGCGCGGATCTCGCCTTGGCGGAAGCGATAGAGCCCGGGTTCCGAAGTGGCGATCCAGATGGCGCCTCGGGCGCCTTCAACCAGGGCCTGGATCCGGTTGTGGAGGAAGGCGGGCTGCTCGATGCGGGAGTAGTGGTCGAAGGTGCTGCCATCGAACCGGACCAGGCCCGCCTCCGTGCCCATCCAGAGAAAGCCGTCCTGTGATTCGACCAGGGCCACCACGGTGTCCTGGAGCAGGCCGTCCTCGCTCCGCCAGGCGCGATGGGCGTGGGTGGCCAGGGCCTGGGCGGGATCCAGGGCGAAGGCCAGGGCCGTGGCCCAGAGCCAGGGCGTTACCAAGGCGAGGCACCGCAAGGGTCCCGAGAGGAGAGCTCGTATTCCTGCAAACCGTGGGTGCATGGACCTCGAAGATTAGGCCATTAGCCTCGCAGGTTCAACGGTTAAGGCCTAGGCCAAACGGTCTAGGAAGATGCAACCAATCGGGATATAGGTTTGTGGCGCTCCCGGAGAGATAGTGGTCTAGTCTTGTCGCAACAGTTCTTACAGAGGCTTCACCAGGTCGAACAGGAAACCGGCTCCTGCGGAGCAGGTTCCCTTGACCCCCAATGCTGTTGCAACATGATGATGGTCTCTTGTCACCCCAGCTCGTCCCCGGATCTCCCCCAGCCTCTGCCAGCGCCCTCTGCAACGAGCCGCCTGCCCTTCTTGGGTGTCCCCATGATCGAGAATCGAAACTGGAACCAGCTGGCAGGCATCAGGGGTGTGGTCGGGGGACTGCTCCTCTGTCTGGTGGCCCTGGTTGGCTGTGGCGGCTCCAAGGCCGGTTCCAGCGTCGCCCAGTACTATGGGAACTACCACGCGGCGGGCTGGATCGACACCCATCCCGGCAGTGCCATCGCCGACATCAACGTCTGCACGCGCTGCCACGAGCTCTCGGTGCTCAAGGTGGGCAGTGGCATCCCCACCTGCATGACCACGGGCTGCCACCACCAGGCCGCGCCCGGGTGGGCCGGCGCGGCCATCCACGGCCTGAAGGCCAAGGCCGCGGCCAGCACCGTGGGTGGCAGCCTCGTTTCCTGCCAGATCTGCCACGGGACGGACTTCTCAGGCGGCGGCTCCGCCAACGCCTGTGTCACCTGTCACGGCGTGAAGGCGCCCCATCCCGCCAAGCCCTGGCGGCTCTCCGGCGGCGCCGCGCTGACTCATGCCACCACGGACCCCTCCAACGCCGTCACCTGCGTGCAGTGCCACTACCCGGGTTCGCCCAACAACCCGGCTGGCCACCCCTCGACCCCTGCGGCTGCGGGAACCCAGCCCGGCTGCTACAACGCCACCCTCTGCCACGGCGCCAACACGGCCCCGCACCCGGTGCCCTTCCTGACGGGCCAGACGGACACGAGCAACCACGGCCACCTGACCGTGAACGCCGCCGATTTCAGCACCGACTGCGCCACCTGCCACGCCTACTCCGGCACCTCGCCCCTGGCGGCGGCGCCCCTGTGCAACGCCTGCCACCGGCTGGCGGATCCCGTGGCTTCCGGCAAGGGCACGGGCACCTGCCTCTCCTGCCATGCCGGCACCGCGGTGGCGACGAGCGGACCCAACGGTCCCGGCTTCCCCAGCATCCCGGGAGCCCACGCCAAGCACATGGCCCTGGCCACGGCCCTCACCTGCGACACCTGCCATGCCGGCAGCGGGGCAGGGACCGCCGTCCACTACTCGAACGCCAACGCCAGGACCGCGGTGCCCACGGGACCCGTGCCGGTCAGCCTGGACGCCATCTACACCGCCCTGTCTGGAGCCGCCCCCGCCTACTCGGCCACGGCGCTCACGTGCTCGAACATCAGCTGCCACGGCGGCCAGGTCACTCCGGGCTGGCAGAACGGCACCCTCAACTCCAGCACCCAGTGCACCGCCTGCCACGCGGTCGCCGCCAGCGTGGGGACCATCACCCAGTACAACGACGCCTTCGGCCGCCACAGCCTCGGCAGCCATGACGCCACCAAGGCCGCCAACAGCATCGCCTGCACCACCTGCCACGCCATGGGGAACGGCTCCGCCGGCGCGCTGGCCCACTTCAAGTACCTCGATACCCACGCCGTGGATGGGACCGCCACCGGGACTCCCGCGGACCAGCTGCCCGGCGGCACCATCGTCTTCGATGCGGCCATCGCGCCCGGCACCTACACCGTGACTTCCGCGACCCAGGGGAATGGCACGTGTGCCCTCACCTGTCATACCCATGTGCATGCCGGCACCCTCGACACCTGGCAGTCCTCGGGGGCTCCCCACGCGGTGCCCTTCCTGGCCACCAGCCCCGCCGACACCTCTGGCAATGGCCACATGACTGCGACCACGGCCATCTTCACCGCCGACTGCGGCACCTGCCACGGCATGGCCGCCGGCTCCTCGCCGAGCCCGGGGGCACCGGCCTGCATGGTCTGCCACACGCTCGCCGACCCCACGGCCACCGCCACCGGCGCAAGCACCTGCCTGTCCTGTCATGTGGGCGCTTCGGGGCTGCCCGCTGGTCCCACGGGCAGTGCCTTCCCGAGCCTCGTCGGCAGCCACCCCAAGCACATGGGCCTGCCCACGACCCTGACCTGCAACACCTGCCACACCGGCAGCGGCACCGGAACCCCGACTCACTACGCCAATGCCAACGCCAGGACCGCAGCGCCTGCGGGGCCCGGCAGCGTCGCCATCGACGCCACCTTCAACGCCCAGAGCGGCGGGGCGGCCAGCTTCAACCCCACAGCACTGACCTGCAATGCGGTGAGCTGCCACGGCGGTCAGGTCTCCCCCAACTGGCAGACGGGGACCATCGCCTCCGCCACCCAGTGCACGGTCTGCCATGCCATCAACGGCAATGCCACGACCGCGCAGTTCAACGATGCCGTCGGCCGCCATGCCTGGGGTACGCACTTCTCGGCGGGCACCCTGGACTGCACCCTCTGCCACGACATGAGCTCCGCCAACACCAGCAACGGGGCCGTGAAGCACTTCGCCGAGCTCAACACGACCGCCGTCAGCAGCACCAACAAGCTGCCCAGCGGGACCATCAAGTTCAAGCTCACCAACGCGACCTATCCCATCACCGGCACGACGACCTACGACGTGACCTCGACCGGGTTCGCCGAAGGGGACGGGGGCTGCGCCATCAGTTGCCACTCCCAGAACCATGTGCCGGCCACCAACCACTGGGCCGCCCCCAAGGGTTCCGGGGTCGCCCATCCCTCGCCCTTCACCTACACCGACCTCAGCACCGGTGGCCACTCCCACCAGAGTCTCACTGCCGCCCAGTTCGCAGCCGACTGCATCTCCTGCCATGACGAGAACAACCCAGCCAGCACCCAGGCCGGGCCCACCTGCACCAAGTGCCACACGGCTGGGTCCCCCCTGGCTGCCGGCATGACCGCGGGCACCTGCCTCTCCTGCCATGTGGGCGCCAACTTCCCCACCCAGGGGCCCACGGGTGGTTCCTGGCCCAACCTCGCAGGCGCCCATCCCAAGCACCTGGCCCTGGCCACCTTCACCAGGGGTAGCTCACCCGCCTTGCCCGCCAGCCTAACGGCATCCAAGTACCCCGCCTGCGAGGCCTGCCATGTGGGCTCCGTGCCGGGAGACGCCTCCAACACCCACTACAGCGATGCGAACAAGCTGCTCACCTCGCCCAAGCTGTCCGCACCAGGCTCGGTCGGCATCGACCCGACCTTCAACTCGCAGGCCTCCACGGCCGGCTTCACTTCCAGCCCGACCGCCTTCACCTGCTCCAACATTAGCTGTCACGGAGGCCAGACCACGCCAGGCTGGCAGACCGGGACCAACCCCGTGAATGCCACGACCTACTGCATCGCCTGCCACAAGGTCCAGACCTCCACCAACGGCACGGTGACCAACCCCGAATACAACGACCTGACAGGCCGGCATACCATGAGCGAGCACAGGCAGACCTGCGACTACTGCCACAGCATGACTGTGGCGAAGCCGGGGGCCCAGAACCACTTCAAGTACCTGGACACCAGCGCGGTCAGCGGCATCAGCGGAACGCCCACGGACCAGCTCCCCAGCGACACGATCCTGTTCGGATCCTCCGTCACGGGTGCCAAGACCTACACCCCGACAACCGCAGGCAAGGGCGGTTGCGCGCTCACCTGCCACAGCAAGACCCACACCACCACAGGCAATGTCTGGAACTAGCTTCAGACCCAGTCCCCCACCTTTCCGGAGGCCCTTGATGCGGCTCACCCTTCTCTCTGTTCTGCTCCTCGCCGGCGCGACCCTCATGGCGGGCGATCCCGCCAAGGACCTGCCCAAGTTCCAGGGCGGCGATCTCCAGAAGTACTGGAATGACGCCTGCGCCCGCTGCCACGGCTTCAACGGCAATGGCCGCGACAACAGCGGCAAGCCCCTGCCCGACTCCGGCTTCGACTTCACGGACAGCCGGAAGGCCAACAAGAAGAAGGACTCGGACTGGATCAAGATCACCCTGGACGGCAAGGAGAAGATGCCGGCCTTCAAGGAGAAGATGTCCGAGGCTGACGTGCGCGGGATGATCCCCATCATGCGCAAGTTCGCCGCCAAGTAGCTGAGCCTGGAGATCCGATGAGACAGAAGTCCGCCGCCCTGCTGCTCGGCACCCTCCTGGCCGGAGGGGCCCTTCGCGCCGAATCGTCCGATTACCCGCTGGTGATCAACCTGCCATCGGCGGAGCGGATGCAGTACTGGGACATGGGCGTGGTGTTCACGCACCGCTTCATCCAACCCATCAAGGACCACGGCAAGGACGTCTACGGTCTCGACGGCTACGCCTACGCTGGTGTGGGCCTCACCTTCGGGATCAAGCCCGTCAAGGGCCTGAACGCCTTCATCTACCGGACCGCCGACAACAAGACCTTCAGCCTGGGCCTGCAGCAGCAGGTCCTGAACGGCGATCGCGTCCGCCTGGCCGTGCGTGGGGAGCGGTTCGACGAGGTGGTCAAAGAGGCCGTCACGCCGCTAGGCAAGGTGGGCATCTCGGGCATGGCCTTCCAGGTGCCCACGGAGATCTTCCTCACCGACGACATCATCCTGTCCCTGGTGCCGAGCTACATCACCAAGACCACCACCACGGACACCCTCCTGCCGGTGCCTCCGGGCAGGACGCCGAACACCACGCCCAACAAGGGCGGTATCTTCAATGTGGGCGTGGGCTTCCGCGTCGGCTTCACGGACAAGTTCTCCTTCGCCACCGAGTACTACCCTCGGCCCTCGAAGTTCGCGAAGGCGGCGCCCGGCGGCATCACCGACGGCACCACCTACCAGAACGGCTTCGCGGCCGGCTTCTCCTACAAGACCTTCAAGCATCGGTTCACCGTGTTCGGCACCAATGCGAGCGGCACCACCACCAACCAGGTCATGAGCGGGGACTACGGCGGAGGGCCCCGACCTTCGGCCCAGTGGTCCCTCGGCTTCAACGTGGCCCGCGTGTTCTAGACGGAACCTGACATGACCGCTTCACCCCTCCTCGAGTTTGTCGCCCGGGAACACCCGGCGTTCGTGCACCTTCCCCTGGGACTGGTGGCCGCCCTGCCAGTGGCCATCCTGATCTCGTTCTTCCTGAAGCACGCCAAGGTCTTGACGGGCACCGCGTTCTTCCTGGCCCTGGTGGCCTGGGCCGGCAGCACCGTGGCGCTGCTCAGCGGGCTGCTCTGGGGGCGGCAGATCAACCTGATTCCGCCCTCGGGGTTCCTGCCTGTGGTGGCCTCCGAGAAGCAGGTCCTCCAGAAGATGCTCCAGCTCCATGAGTTCGCGGCCGGGGCGGGCTTCCTCGTGGGTGGCTTGTGTGTCCTCCTGCTCTGGCGCGCCTGGCGGAGCCAGGACGGGGTGGGGCCCGCGGACCGCCGTCATGGTGGCCGCCGGTTCTGGGAGCGGGGCGCCGGTGCTCCGGCCCTGCTGGTGAGCCTGCTCTGGTTGGGCACCTGGGGCTTCAGCGGCAAGCTCGGCGGCATCATGGTCTTCGGCAACGAGGCCACCAACAAGGCCGCCGCCGAGGCGGACGCGGCGAAGCGGAACGACCAGGAAGCGGACCTCCCGATCCGGGCCCTGGACTACGCCAGCCTGGAGCCGGCGGAGAAGGCGCCCGTGCGCAGCAAGGCCCATGGCGACCGCTGGCGCCGGATCTGGGTCACCGCCTCGGGCATCGACGACTACTCGGCGGGCAAGCCCTTGCCCCCGGGCGCCTACGCTGTGATGGCCACCTTCTCGGACGAGAAGGGCAAGCCGGGCACGGAGCCCGGCCCGCTCTACATGAAGGAGACCAAGGCCGACGGCAGCACGGCCTTCATCTTCTACTGGGCCCGGGTGCCGGAGAGCCTGCGCAAGGAGGTGGGCGGCCAGGACAGCGTCTACTGGCGCAGCCCCGACCCCAAGCTCATCACCTGCCTCGGCTGCCACGAGAAGGGCGGCGCCAAGTAGGTCGGGAACAGGTCAGTCCCAGACCGATCTGTGCTTATCTCGGTACCGGCGCAGCCGATACCGAGCAGGTGCGAAAGGTTGGGAGAGTGCGAAAGCCCTACAGCGCCGCCTTCACCGCCGCCAGGGCCTCGGGCAGGCCGGCAGGATTGCTGCCGCCGCCCTGGGCCAGGTCCTTCTTGCCGCCACCGCGCCCGTTCAGGGCCGGGAGCATGGCGCGGAAGAGGGCGCCCGCATCGTAGGGCAGGTCGGCCGACACGGCAACCAGGGCGGCCACCTTGTCCGGGGCCACCGTGGAGGCCAGCACGATCACTGCGCTCTTGTGGCGCGTCCGGACCTGGTCCATGAGCTCGCGCAGGGCGTTGCCTTCGAGTCCTTCCACGGCAGCGGTGACCAGCGTGGCTCCGTTTACCTGCTCTTCCTGCTCGGCACCGCTGCCGCTGCCGGCGGCCTTCAGCTTGGCCTCCTTCAGGTCGCGCTCCAGCTGCGCGATGCGGTGGTCCCGGCTCGTAAGCAGCTCCGGCAGCAGCTCCCGGCCGGTGTTGGCCTGGCGGGACAGCTGGTGGATCATGGCCTCGTCCGCCTGGAGCAGCTCCAGGGCCATCTCGCCAGCGACCGCCTCGATGCGGCGCACACCGGCGCTGACGGCCCCCTCGGAGATGACCTTCACCACCCCGATCTCGCCGGTGTTGGCGACATGGGTTCCGCCGCAGAGCTCCGTGGAGAACCCGGGGACCTGGACGACCCGGACCACATCGCCATACTTCTCCCCGAAGAGGGCCATGGCCCCGGAGGTGAGGGCCTCCTCGATGTCCATCTCCCGCGTGGCGGTGTCGACGGACTTCAGGGCCTGGCGGGAGGCCAGCCGCTCGATCTCGGCGATCTGGGCGGGCTCCAGGGCGGCGAAGTGGGTGAAGTCGAAGCGCAGGTGCGCGGCATCCACCACGCTCCCGGCCTGCTTCACGTGGGTGCCGAGCACCTCCCGCAGGGCGGCGTGGAGCAGGTGGGTCGCCGTGTGGTGGGCGCGGATGCGACGGCGGCGGATGGGGTGCACGTGGGCGTTGACGGGGGTGTTCTCGTGCAGCGTGCCGTGGACCTCCAGCTTGTGCAGGTGGCGCTTCTGGGCCGGAGCGGTGCAGTCCACCACCTCGGCATGGCCGCCCTCGAAGCGCAGCTGCCCGGTGTCCCCCACCTGGCCGCCGGACAGGGCGTAGAAGGGGGTGCGGTCCAGCAGCGCATAGCCCTCTCCTGTGAGCTCCTTCACCCGGCGGTGCTGCGCGTCGAAGAGCGCCACGACGTGGGCGGGACTCTCCAGCTGGTCATAGCCCGTGAACCGGGTGGGGGGCAGGTCCGCCAGGATGGTCAGGTCCCCGGCCAGGCGCAGGTCGTGGGCCTTCATGGCCGCCCGGGCCCGGGTACGCTGGGCATTGAGCTCCACCTGGAAGCCGGGGAGGTCGGCGGTGATGCCCCGCTCCCGGCACCAGTCCTCCACCAGGTCCACGGGGAAGCCGTAGGTGTCGTAGAGCTTGAAGATGTCTGGTCCCGCGATGGCGCCGGAGGAGGTGTCGCTGGCTTCCAGGATCTTCAGGCCCGTGGAGAGGGTCTGGCTGAACTGGCGCTCTTCCCGGTGGAGGGACTTCTGGATGCGGCCCAGCTCCGCAAGCAGCTCCGGGTACTGGTCGCCCATGGCCTGGAACACCGCCGGTGCCAGCTCCGCGAAGAAGAGCCCCTCGATACCCAGCTTGCGGCCGAAGCGCAGGGCGCGGCGGATGATCTTGCGCAGCACGTAGCCGCGGCCCTCGTTGCCCGGCACGACGCCGTCGTAGCACATGAAGGTGGCCGCGCGGATGTGGTCCGCGATGACCTGGGAGGCCGTGCGGTTCGCCAGCTCCCGGCGGTCCTCGGGCTGCACCTTGGCGGCCTTCCAGATGGCCTCGAAGATGGGCACGAAGAGGTCGATCTCGTAGTTCGAGTCCACGCCCTGGAGGATGCTGGCGGTGCGCTCCAGGCCCATGCCCGTGTCGATGCTGGGCTTGGGGAGGGGGGTCAGGACGCCCTTGGGGTCGCGCTCGTACTGCATGAAGACCAGGTTCCAGATCTCCATGACCCGGTCGCCCTCCCCGTTCGGGGTGGCGTCGCCCGGGACGTGGGCGCCCCGGTCGAAGTGCATCTCAGAGCAGGGGCCGCAGGGCCCGGTGTCCCCCATCTGCCAGAAGTTGTCCTTCTTGCCGCAGCGCATGATGCGGTCGGCAGGAACGCCGGCGGCCTTCCAGAGCTCCTCGGCTTCGACATCCGCCGGGACGCCATCGGCACCCTCGAACACGGTGATCCAGAGCTTGCCGGGATCCATGCCCAGGTTGCCCTCGCTCACCGGGCCCGTCACGAACTCCCAGGCGAACCGGATGGCATCGGCCTTGAAGTAGTCACCGAAGCTGAAGTTGCCGAGCATCTCGAAGAAGGTGTGGTGGCGGGCGGTGAAGCCCACCATGTCCAGGTCGTTGTGCTTGCCGCCGGCCCGCAGACACTTCTGGCTGCTGGTGGCCCGGCTGTAGTCGCGGTTCTCCTTGCCGAGGAACACGTCCTTGAACTGGATCATGCCGGAGTTCGTCCACATCACGGTGGGATCGTCCGCGGGACCGATCACGGCGCTGGAGGTCACTCGCCGGTGGCCCTGGCGCTCGAAGTACTGGAGGAAACGCTGGCGGATCTCAGAGGTTTTCATGGTGTTTCCAGGAGGTCAAACGATCGCTTGTCATGAAGAAGCGAGGGGCGGGCTCTGCCCGTTCCGAGCGCGGGGACCCGGGGGTTTGTGCGCAGCACGGAACCCCCGGAGGCTATCAGTGACGGAAGTGCCTCATCCCGGTGAAGAACAGCCAGACCCCGAGCTTCTGGGCCGCAGCGATGACTTCACCGTCGCGCAGGCTGCCGCCCGGTTCCACCACGGCCGCGACGCCGTGGCTGGCGGCTAGCTCGACGCCGTCCGGGAAGGGGAAGAACGCGTCGCTGCCGAGCACCGCGCCCCGGGCCCGATCACCTGCCTTGCGGCAGGCGATCTCGACGGAGTCCACGCGGCTCATCTGGCCCGCGCCGATGCCAACGGTGGCGCCGTCCTTCACCAGCACGATGGCATTGGACTTCACGGCCTTGGCCACCCGCTGGGCCAGGACCAGGTCCTCGGTCCGGGGCTTCACGCCCGGGCCGCTGGCCTTGATCTCCCAGTCCTCGAAGGGCACGAAGGCGTCATCCGCGCGCTGTGCCAGGAAGCCGCCGCCGATGGAGCGGATGTCCAGCCCCTTGGCGCTCTGGGGCCACTCGTCCGGGGTCTGGAGGATGCGCAGCTGCTTCTTGGCCGCGAAGACCTCCAGGGCCTCGCCCGTGAAGGCCGGGGCCAGGATGACCTCCCAGAAGTTCTGAGCCATGACCCGGGCCACCTCGGCGCCCACGGGACGGTTGAAGGCCACGATGCCGCCGAAGGCGCTCACGGGGTCGCCGGCCTGGGCGCGCATGAAGGCCTCCAGCGCGTGAGGCCCCTGGCCCACGCCGCAGGGGTTGTTGTGCTTGACGATGACGCAGGCCGGGGCCTGGAACTGCCAGACCAGGCGCGCACAGGCATCCGCGTCGAGCAGGTTGTTGAAGCTGAGCTCCTTGCCCTGGTGCTGGGCGCAGGCGGCCATGCCCTCGACCTTGCAGCCGGGCTCCACGTAGAAGGCCGCGGGCTGGTGCGGGTTCTCCCCATAGCGCAGGCCCTGCTGCTGGACCAGGTTCAGGCTCAGGTGGTGAGGCAGCTCTGCGGCCTTGGCGGCCTTCAGCTCCCGCTCCATCCACCCGGCGATGGCGGCGTCATAGGCGGCGGTGCGGCGGAAGGCCTCCAGGGCGCAGCGGCGCCGGTCTTCCAGGTTCCAGGTGCCCGCCTGGAGCTTCTCCAGAAAGGGGGCGTACTGGTCCGGGTCCGTCAGGACGGTCACGGAGGAATGGTTCTTTGAGGCGCTGCGGATCATGCTGGGGCCGCCGATATCGATCTGCTCGATGGCCTCGGCGGGGGTGACGCCCTCCCGGGCGATGGTGGCCTCGAAGGGATAGAGGTTGATGACCACCAGGTCGATGGGCTCGATGCCCTGGGCCTTGGCGTCGGCCACGTGGTCCGCCAGGTCGCGGCGGAAGAGCAGCCCGCCGTGGATGCGGGGGTGGAGGGTCTTCACCCGGCCGTCGAAGCACTCGGGGGCGCCAGTGTAGGTGGCCACCTCCACCGCCTCGAGGCGGGCTTCCTGGAGGGTGCGCAGCGTGCCACCCGTGCCGAGGATCCGCCAGCCCTGGGCCAGCAGACCTTCCGCCAGGGGGATCAGCCCTGTCTTGTCGTAGACCGAGATCAATGCCGTCGGCATGGCTGCCCCCTGAACCCTTTATTTTTCCACGCTTTCGGGGCCCATGGATAGGGCTCGTTGTCCAGGCTTGGGTTCAGGCCGCTTTGGCCGAAGAGAGGAAAAGACAGGAGGGGACGATGGAGGTCCAGGTCGAGGTCCAGTTCACGGTCCAGCACACGCTGGAGCAGCTGAAGGCCGAGTTCGTCAAGCGGGGCCACATCCCGGCCTGGAAGACTCCGGAGGATGGCGGCGCTCCGGACCTGTTCTTCGAGACCAAGGTGGTGAGCCTCACCCTGTCCTCCGAAAAGGATCGACTGGCCTGGTTCGTGTTCTCCCTGGAGGCTACCGGCGAGCTGCGCAAGCGGGTGGTCATCTCGAATGTGACTCCCGCCACAGTGAACCTGGATATTCCGGATCTGGAGGATTTCCTGGATTTCTGCCGGCAGTGCATGGTCGGGGCCGTGGGCAGGGGCTGAGGCGCTGGAGCGGGGCCACCCTTGGCATCGTTGGCACCCTGAGGAACCGATCTTTACCTGCGAGGCATCAAGCCCCATTCTGGAAGCCCTGGAGTGGGCCTATGCCGACGATCAAGATCAACGATGTTGAACTGAGCGTGAATCCCGGCACGTTGGTGCTGGACGCCTGCCGTCAGGTGGGCATCGACATCCCCCACTACTGCTACCACCCGGCGCTCACGCCCGTGGCCACCTGCCGCATGTGCCTGGTGGACATCAAGGGGCAGCCCAAGCTGGCCACCAGCTGCACCACCACGGTGCCGCCCGCGCCCAAGGACAAGCCCGATGCCGTGGTGATGGAGGTCTTCACCAACACGCCCGCCGTGGCCGATGCCCGGGCCGGCGTGATGGAGTTCCTGCTCATCAACCATCCCCTGGACTGCCCCATCTGCGACCAGGCCGGCGAGTGCAAGCTGCAGGACTACTCCTACAACTACGGCAGCGGCGACAGCCGCATGGTGGAGCCGAAGCGCCACTACCGCTATGAGGACCTGGGCGCCAAGATCGTCATCGACAAGAACCGCTGCATCCACTGCACCCGCTGCGTCCGCTTCACGCGCGAGATCAGCGGCGGCGGCGAGTTGACCGTGGCCAACCGGGGCTCCCGCCTGGAGGTCACTACCTTCTCCGGGAAGTCCCTGGACCAGAACCCCTTCGCCGGGAACGTGGTGGACCTCTGCCCTGTGGGCGCCCTCACCAGCCGCGACTTCCGCTTCCGCAAGCGGGTCTGGTATCTCAAGAGCGCCCCGTCCATCAGCCGCTGCTCGGCCCTGGGCAACCCCATCTGGATCGACCACGAGGGCAACCAGATCCACCGCCTGCGTCCCCGGCCCACCGAGGGCAAGGAGACCACCCTCTTCATCACCGATGAGGAGCGCTATGCCTACCAGTATCTGAACCGCTCCGGCGCCGCCCCGGCCCCCCGCCTCAAGGGAGCTCCGGCCGCGGTCGAGGCCATTCGCGAGGCCCTGCAGGCGGCCGGTCCCGTGGCCGTGATCGGCCAGGGCACCTTCGGCTGTGACACGGCCCAGCGCCTCGGTGAGCTGGCGGAGTCTCCGGCCCTGCGCTACGGCAGCGGCGACCGGACCCTGCCGGTGCTGCTGCCCCGCTTCCAGACCAGCTCCGACGGCGTCCTGAACCGCCGCGGCTTCACCGAGCGCGGCTTCCGCTTCGGCGTGCTCGAGGAGCTGCTCGGGAAGGTGCAGCAGGGCGAGGTCAAGGCCTTGGTGCTGCTGCACGACGCCGCCTTCACCAGTGCCGACGAGACCGCGCTGCTGGGCCGGATCCTCCAGGCGGCACCCTTCAGCCTGGCCCTGGAAGTGGCGCCTTCGGACCTGGGCCTCCAGGCCACAGCCTGGCTGCCCCTCACCAGCCACGCCGAGGAGAGCGACTTCATCGTCAACCACGACGGTGAGCTGCGCCGCTACCAGAAGGCCCTGCAGCCCCCCAAGGGCGTCCGCACTGTTCCCGCCTGGGTGAAGGAACTCGCCGCAGTGCCGGCACTGGCCTGACAGCGAAGCAAGCTCTTATGAAAAACGGGCGCCAGCGGCGCCCGTTTTTCATACTGGAACGACCGATTGTGGCTACTTCTTCTGGACCTTGGCTTCCTCGATGATCATGGCGTAGGTGTACCCCGCGCCAAAGTCCTTGTCGGTGGCTACCGTGCCCCGGGCGGTCACGACGTCGCCCTTGGCGGCGCCGTCCAGGCTCGTCACCGTGATGTCATTCGTCCCCTTGCCGGCATCGCCGCTGCCGTCCTGAATGTGCATCCAGTTCTTGCCCATGACGCCGCCGCTGTAGCGCACGATCTTGCCGCGCACCGTGACGGTCTTCCCCTTGAGGCTGCCCTTCTGGGCCCAGATCTCGGCCACCGTGCGGGCGTCCGAGCCACTGGCCTTGTCGACCTTGCCCACCTCGATGGTCGGGGCAGTGTTGGCGACCTGGGCGTGGGGGTTGGCACCGGGGGCGGTTGCCGCAGGCGCGCCACCGGCCGGAGCCAGGTTGCCGAAGTAGATCTCGGCAAAGGTCCGCTTCAGGCTCTTGGACTCGAAGTTGTTCATGAGCATGGGGCTGGAGAGGGTGACTTCGCTGCCCTTCTCGACCTTGGCCTCGGGCACCGCGGCCCAGACTTCGCCCTTGGCGGTCTTGAGGCGCAGGTAGCAGTAGGGCGAGGCGTCGATGCGCTCGAGCACCGTGCCGGTGATGGCCTCGGCGCCTGCGGGAGCGGCAGGGGCCACGGCCCCGGACTGGGTGGGGGCGGCCACAACGGCCTCGGAACCCTTGGATTTGCAGGACTGGTTGCCAAGCAAGGCCGCCGCTGCAAGCAGAACTGAAACAAAAACGCGCATGGGTGGAACTCCTAGAAGGAACAGGGGACAGGTCGGTCAGCCCTGAGCATTGGATCAATCATCCCACAGTGGGGCTCAAAGGCGCAGAGGGTAGGGGGCAGGCGTGATCAAGTCCCGGTTCGGGCCGGATCATCCCAGAAGGGGTAGAAGCAGTACCACTGGCTCGGGTGCCGGCGCAGCAGGGCCTCAAGGTCGGCCACGTAGGTCCGCATGCCCGCTTCGATGGCCGCCATGCGCTCTCCCCGGCCGCCCAGGATGGTGATGGGCTCCCCGAAGCTGGCGTGGAATCGGCGCTCTTCGTCGGTGTAGAAGAAGGTGGTGACGATGGGGGCTCCGGTCATGGCCGACAGCTCCCAGGGACCCCGGGGGAAGGGCACCTCCCGCCCGAAGAAGGGCATGGGGACGCCGTTCAGGCTGAAGTCCCGGTCCCCCTGCATGCCCACCATGGCGCCCTCCCGCAGGAGCTTGACCAGGGGCAGGGTGGAGAAGCCGACGCCATCCACGGGGACGCCCACGACGCCGCCCTGGGCCCGCAGCTCTTCCCGCAGGCGCTCCACGGCCTCGAAGCGGTCCGGCTTGTAGACCGCATGGACCTTGAGGTCGCGGGCCCGGAGCAGGATGCCGCCCAGCTCGAAGTTGCCGGCATGGGCCGTGAGCAGGATGACCCCCCGGCCCTGGGCGACGGCTGCGTCCAGGCGCTCCAGGCCCTCGATGCTGGCGAACTGGGTCAGGGCCTCCTCGACGGGGCGCTGGCCGTAGTAGAAGAAGTCCACCCAGGCCCGGGCGTGCTGGCGCACCATCTCCCGGGACACCCGGTCCACCTCGGGATGGCCGGCACTCCGCCCCAGCACCTGGGCGGTGTTGCCGAGGATGGCGTCCAGATACTTGGGCCGCAGCGTCAGGAACGCGTTGGCGATCTGGTCGGCAATGTCGTGGGCGCGCTCCCGGCGGGCGAAGGCGCGGGCGGCGACATGAAACAGCGGGAACAGGGAGCCGAACACCGCCTGGTAGAGCAGTGCCAGCACCCTGGACTCGGACTGCATGCGGTCCTGCATCAGCGCCACACGTTCTGGTTGGGATTGCGGGTCTCCATCTCCAGCCAGAGCCGCTGGAGGCTCTGGAGGCGCTCGGGGTAGGCCAGATCCAGACGGTCCAGGGTCTCCTCGTCGTCGGCGTCGAAGGCGCAGGGGTCTTCAAGCACCTCCGGGGGGAACTCCGGGAAGACCCGGGTCAGCAGGGCCCGGTCGAAGCCGCGCACGCTGAGGGTGCGGATGCCGGGCGTGTCCACCAGGATGCCCCCGCCCACGCCGTCCGCCGGGGTCAGGGGCAGCCAGCGGGCGGCGGTCGTGGTCTGCTTGCCGGTGCCGAACTTCGTGAGGGTGCCGGTCTTCAGGACCGTGTCGGGGCGGAGGGCGTTCACCAGGGTGCTCTTGCCGACCCCGCTGTGGCCCAGCAGCACCACCACCCGGTCCCGCAGCAGGGCGCGCAGGGGCTCGATGCCCTCGCCCTTCAGGGCCGAGGTCTCCTGGATGGGGACCCCCTGCTCCCGCAGCGGATCCAGCTCGGGCAGGGTGTCCTTCCTGGAGGCCCGGTCCCGCTTGGTGATCAGGATGCGGAAGGTGAGCCCGGCGTCCAGGGCCAGCAGCTGGGCCCGCTCCAGCAGACCGGGCCGGAGGGGTGGGTCCACCACGGCGGCGCAGATCCACAGCTCGTCGGCGTTGGCGCAGATCAGCTGCCAGGGCTCGCGGTCATCACTGCCGCCCCGCTTGAGCAGCGACTTCCGGGGCATCACGGCCACAACCTGGCCCTGGGGCCGCTTGGCGTCCGTGGCCTCCACGGGCATGGGGGCGTAGCGCACCCGGTCCCCGCAGACCAGGTGGACGCCCTTGAGCTTGCCCCCCAGGGTGGCGCAGAGGATCGAGTGATCGGCGAGCTCCAGGTCCACCCACTGGCTGTGGCGCTGGATCAGGGTGGCCTCGGGGAGGTGCAGCCAGGGAGCAGGGTCAGGGAGGCGCAGCAGGGCCTGGGCGTCGTGGGCCTCGATGCCCGTCTCCAAGCGCTCGGCCCGGCGCTGGCGCCGTTTGCTGTCCGTGGCGCGCTCGCCCGAGTAGACCTCCCGGTGGTCCAGGTCCTGAGCCTCCCGGCTCTGGCCGAGGCGGAACTTGCGGGTCACCTAGGCCCTGCCGGCGAACTCGCCGGTCTCGGTGCTGACCTTCACCTTCTCGCCCTCCTTGATGAAGAGGGGCACCTTGATCTCGATGCCGGTCTCCAGCTTGGCGGGCTTGGTGACGTTGCCGCTGGCCGTGTCGCCCCGGGCGCCGGGCTCGGTGTAGGTGACGGTGAGCTCCACCTGGGTGGGCATCTGCAGGCCGATGGGGTTGCCATTGAACTTCTGGATCTGCACCATGAGCCCCTCGGTGAGGTAGTCCAGGGCATCGCCGAGCAGGTCCGCGCCGAGGGTGTGGGTCTCGTAGGTCTCCTGGTCCATGAAGTGGGAGCCTTCTCCGTCGCTGTAGAGGTAGCTGGACTCCTGGAGGACCAGGTCCGGCTCCTTGAACTTGTCCCCGGCCTTGAAGGTCTTGTCGAAGACCGCCCGGGTCAGCAGGTTCCTCATCTTGATGCGCACCAGGGTCTGGCCGCCGCGGGCCGTGGGGGTCGAGATCTCCACGTCCAGGCAGTGGTAGGGGGTGTCCTCGAGTTCGAAGAACATCTTGCGCTTGATCCCGATGGCTTCGAGCAGGGCGGCCATGGCAACTCCAGTTGGTCCAATCCTCCATTCTACCTCGGTTCATGGAGGGGATCCCGGGGGTAGAATCTCAGTTCCATGGCGGACCCCAAGACCATCGGCAGGTACCAGGTTCTCCGTCCCATCGGGCATGGGGGGATGGGGACTGTCTACCTGGCCGAGGACCCCCTGCTGAAGCGGCGGGTGGCCATCAAGGTGATCCGGGTGACCGGGGCCGCCCGGCACCAGGCCATGCTGCGGTTCCGGCGCGAGGCCGAGATCAGCGCCCAGCTGAACCATCCCAACCTGGTGACCATCTTCGACGTGGGCGTGGAGGAGGAGCTGGGGCCCTTCCTGGCCATGGAGTATGTCGAGGGCAAGAGCCTCGCCAGACACATCCGGGAGAAGAGCCTCGACCAGGAGACCGCCGCACGGGTGCTGATCCAGGCCATGCGGGCGCTGCGGGCCGCCCACCGGCGGGCCATCCTGCACCGGGACGTGAAGCCCGAGAACATCCTCCTCAGCGAAGAGGGGCGGGCCAAGCTCATGGACTTCGGCATCGCCCGCAGCATGGGTCATCCGACCCTGGACCCCGAGCCCTTCCTGGAGCCCACAGGTCTGGAACCGGATGGCTCCCAGGGCTACGCCCAGACCGTCGCCATGCGGCTGACCATGAGCGGGGACTTCCTGGGCTCCCCCGCCTACGCGCCACCGGAGGTGCTCAAGGGCGGCGAGGCCACGCCGGCCTCGGACCGCTACAGCTTCGCGGCCACGGCCTTCGAGCTGCTGACCGGCCAGCTGCCCCACCCCGGCAGCGGCATCACCGAGATCATCGTCCACATCCTGCGGGAGCCCGTGGCCCTGCCGGCGGACCTGCCGCCCCGCCTCTCCTCGGTGTTCCAGCGGGCCCTGGCGGTGGATCCGGACCACCGCTATACCACCCTGCCGGAGTTCATGGAGGAGCTCATCGACGCCCTGCCCGGGCCAGCCAGCATGCGGGCCCGCCTGTTCGCGGCGCTGGGCCAGGAGGACGACGGCAGCAGCGTCTCCACGGCCCGGTTCCGCATCGCCGAGCTGGGCCTCGAGGACAGCGGCCCGGTGCCGGTGGAGCCCCGGACCCGCCCGGGCCGGGCGCTGAAGATCGATCTGGCGGAGGACCCGGTGGAGAGCTACCTGTCCTCCCGGAAGACCCCGAAGGGAAGCCGGCCCGGATCGACGGACTGGGGCCGCATCGTCAAGTGGGCGCTGGCCGCCTTCCTGCTCCTCCAGCTCTTCTGGTGGCTGGCTCCGGCCCTTGCCCGGTTCCAGCTGAAGTCCTGATCAGGCGAAGGCCCGCAGCAGCAGGAACTGGCAGCCATTCCAGCAGGCGTGGACCAGGATGGGGGTCCGCAGGCTGGCGGTGCGGTGCATGGCCAGACCCAGCGCCAGGCCCAGGGTCCCGAGGACCGGGAGCCCCGCAGGCTGCAGGTGGATGGCGCCAAAGAGCAGGGCCGACAGGACCAGGGCCCAGGCCAGGGGCAGCCTCCGGGCCAGCACCGGCAACAGGAAACCCCGGAAGAGCAGCTCTTCGAAGCAGGGCGCCAGCAGGGTGATCGTCAGGAACAGGGCCACGTTCGGGGCCCAGCCCCGCAGACCGCGCAGCAGCTCGTGCAGGTCCCGCTGGGGGCTCTGGTCGGGGCTCAGCAGCGGACCGGTGACCAGCGCCACGGCCAGGACCAGGAACACGGCCAGACCCAGGAAGGCGAAGCCCCAGGCCAGGTCCCGTCCGGCGGGCTCCGGCGCCACCTTGTGCCAGAGCGTCCGGAGGCCGATGCCCTCGGCCCGGCACAGCAGCCCGAGGCCCAGGCCCGCATGGAGCGCGTAGCCCAGGGGGAGGCTCAGCCACCGGAGACCGGGCCAGGGGGCTAGCAGCAGGCCAGCCAGGTTGCCCGCCAGGAAGAAGCCCAGGAACCAGGCCAGGAGGACCAGGCTGGCGGCCCGCCCCGACAGGGTCCACTCGGGCAGCGGCCGGGGCTGGCCCGGGCTCACTGCCAGATGGATGAGCAGGGCGAGGCCGCTGGCGGCCGCGGTCAGGACCAGGAGGCCCAGTCCCGCCAGACCGGCCAGGCGCAGCAGCAGGGCGCGCCGGGACTGGGCCCTCAGGGCCTCCCCGCCGCTGCCCCGGTCCTGGAGGCGGGCTTCCAGCAGGTCCGCCGCATAGCCGTCGCCGAGGCGGCGGTGGGTCTCGGCCCGGTCGGTCCCGGCCGGGAGGGGAGCGCTGGCATAGGCCGCGAGACAGGCCCGCCGGAAGCTCTCGCCCCCGGAACCGGCCGGGGTGGCCCGTTCGATCCAAGGCAGCGCCGGACCCGGCTGATCGCCGAGTTCGGCTCTCAGCACCGCCAGCAGGGCCCGGTCCCAGGGCTCGCGGAGCTGGGCTTCGGCCCGGGTCCAGTCCCGGGTGTGGCCAACCCGCTTCAGGAGCAGCTCCGGTCCCCCCAGGGCCACCTCCACCAGGCGGCCCTGCAGGCTGACCCGCTCCGAGGGACGCCCGGCGCTCCGCCGGCGGGCTTGCAGGGTCAGGCCTGCGGCCAGGAGGGCCAGCAGGGCGAGCAGCAGGATGAGCGAATCGGCCCAGCGGCGATCCGGGTGCCAGGAGGGACGGGCAGCGGCGGGCATGGCTCCAGGCTACGCGAGTGGCAACGTCCGGGCACCCCTAGAAGGGCTGGCGGCCCGTGCGGCGGAAACGCCAGGCGGACCAGCGGAGGTAGCTCCGGTTGACCAGCCGGGGCACTCCGGGCAGGGCCAGCAGGGGGGACAGCCAGCGCCAGGCCGGTAGCCGGCGGGCGATGGGGCGGAGCAGGTCGGCGCCGGCCCGGACCTCCCGGGTGCCCAGGTCCAGGCCATGGATCTCCTTCTCCAGAGGGAAGCCCGCCAGCTCGGGGCCCAGCCGCAGCAGGTCCGGATCGCGCAGGGAGACCACATGGAGCAGCCCCTGGCGGTCGCGCCGGGCCAGCCACACCGCCATGCGGCAGCAGAGGGTGCAGGCGGGGTCGTAGGCAAGGAGCAGGGGCGCGGGCATCGTCGATTCCGGGGTTGGCGTTAAGGTAGTTGCATTGGAGGCTCCATGCCATTCTCCCATCCCATTGAGGTCAGGTTCGGCGATCTGGATGCCATGGGTCATGTGAACAATGCCATGATCGTGACCTACATCGAGCAGGGCCGCTTCCAGTGGTGGCGCAGCTACCTGGGGGGCCGCAAGTTCCAGGAGGAGGGCTTCCTCCTGGCCCGGGTGGAGGTGGACTACCGGATGCCCATCCTGCTGGGCGATGACGTCCGCGTGGAGCTGCTTGTCAGCCGGGTCGGCAACAGCTCTTTCGAGCTCACCTATCGCGTCACCAAGGGCCTCGGAGGCGAGCTCTTCGCGGAAGGTAAGTCGGTCCAGGTCATGCTCGACTTCGCCACCAACCGGCCCAGGGCCCTCTCCCAGGTCACCCGGGACTGGCTCGAAGCCCAGGCCTGAACCCCGATGCGGCCCGGCGGGAGGTGGTCATGAGCTCTTTCCTGGCGCTGGGCACCGCGGCCTGGGACGAGGGCCCCACGACGCGGCGGGCCCTGGTGGCCCGGCTGGCTTCCGGCCGCCTGGCGGACCTGAACCGCATCGAGGCCTTCCGCCTGCGGAAGCTGGGGGAGGGCGACTCGGAGCGGCTGGCAGAGGCGCTGGTGCCGCCCAGCCTGCGCCGGGTGCTGGACGGCGGTCCCCGGGCCCTGGCCCGGGTGCGCCAGGCCTTGGCCTACGCCGAGAAGTGGGACCGCCGGGGGACCCTCCCCGAGTTCCTGGCGCCGCCGGCTTCGGCGGTGACCCTGGGCCCCTGTCTGCCCCGGCCCGCAGTCCTGCGCCGCCTGGATGGCTCCCAGCTGGACCGGCTCAGCGTCCGGGGCCCGGACGCGGAGCTGTCGGCCGCACCCCACCCCACCATGGCGGCCGTGGGTCAGGCCGGCGGGACCCCCGCCGGGTTCTGCCTCGCCCTCGAGGAAGCCGGCAGCCTGATCCTGGGCGCCTGGCTGACCGACACCTGGCCCGGGGGCAGCCTGGAGCTGCGCGCGGGCGGCACCCGCCGCAGCGTCTCCCTGAGGGCCTGGGAAGGCCTGGAGCTGCCCCCGCTGCGGGCCGGGGAACTGCTGCTGCTGCCGCCGCCGAAGCTGAAGCCCTTCTCCGGACTGCTGGGCGGCGCGGAGGTCCGGCTCAGCACCGGGTTCGAGCAGCTGGTCCTGCGGCTGAGTCCGGAGGGGTTGCATCCCACCGTGCAGTGAGCCCTGGGTCAGCCGGGCCTCCGAGGGGGGCCTCCTGGCTCAGCCGAGGGCCAGCATCCGCTCGAGGGGCTTCAGGGCCTGCACCCGGAGGCCCTCCTCCAGCGAGATCTCCGGCTTCAGGTCCCGGAGAGTGAGGTAGAGCTTCTCCAGGCTGTTCAGCTTCATGTAGGGGCAGAGGCTGCAGTTGCAGCCACTGTCCGCGGGGGCCGGGATCAGCTCGGCCTCGGGCCGCCGCAGGTGCATCTGGTGGAGGATGCCCGCCTCGGTGGCGACGATGAAGGCCTTGGCGTGGTCCTTCTCGACGTAGCTCAGCAGGGCCGCGGTGGAGCCCACGAAGTCCGCCAGCTGGCTGACGGTGGCGTCGCACTCGGGGTGGGCAATGAGCCGGGCCTCGGGGTGCTGGGCCTTGAGGGCCGCCAGGCGCTTGGCCGTGAACTGCTCATGCACGATGCAGAAGCCCGGGAACAGCACCATGTCCCGGCCGGTCTGCTTCATCACCCACTTGCCCAGGTGGCGGTCGGGGGCGAAGACCAGCTTGCGGTCCTTCGGCAGGCTGTTGACCACGCGCTCGGCGTTGCTGCTGGTGCAGATGATGGTGCTGAGGGCTTTCACGCCCGCGGAGCAGTTGATGTAGCTGACGACGTCGTGGTCCGGGTACTGCTTCAGCCACTCGGCGAAGTGGTCCGCGGGGCAGCGGTCCGCCAGGCTGCAGCCCGCGTCCATGTCCGGGATGACCACGGTCTTCGTGGGGTTGAGGATCTTGGCGGTCTCGGCCATGAAGTGGACGCCGCAGAAGACGATCACGTCGGCGTCTGTCCTGGCGGCCTGCTGGCTGAGCTGCAGGCTGTCGCCCACGAAGTCCGCCAGGTCCTGGATCTCGGGCTCCTGGTAGTAGTGGCCGAGGATCACGGCCTTGCGCTCGGCCTTGAGGCGCCGGATCTCGGCGGGAAGGTCCAGGCCGGCGGGGATGCTCTCGAGGTCAGGGAGGTAGGGGGCGGTCAGGTCCATGGCGTCCATTCTAGATAGCTGGCGGCGGGAGTGGGGGGCTCCCCGTCTCTTCCGACAGATTGTCAGGCCTTCTCCAGGAAATGTCGGATGCGGCGGCCGGGTTCCGGGTGATCGAAAACCTCGGCGAAGGCGGCTCTTTCCAAGCCCAGTGCGGCAGGACGGGACAAACCGGCCTGCCGACTGTGGAGGTCCTCCAGCAGTCCGAGCGCCCGGTCGCAGGCCAAAAAGGCTGTTGCCACACGCGGGCTTGTGCTACCCTGATCGAGGATCACAGGGTCCAAATGGATGTGGGAATCCGATGTCTGCCTTCTGGGGGCGGCTATCGGTCCACGTCTAGTTGTATTCATGTCTTTTCATCCAAAGGGGGAACACATGGCCAAGGCTCAGGCTCCGGATACATCCAGCATCTCACGGCTGGACCAGGTCAAGATCAGCCAGTACTTCGGCTGCAACACGTTCAGCGAGCGCACCATGCGCGAGCGGCTGCAGCGGGATGTCTACAAGGCATACCGCCAGGCGCTGAAGCGCAGCGAGCCCCTCTCCCCCGAGGTCGCCAAGAGCGTGGCCATCGCCATGAAGGAGTGGGCCCTCGAGCAGGGCTGCACCCACTTCACCCACTGGTTCCTGCCCATGACCGGCGCCACCGCCGAGAAGCACGACGCCTTCATCGCCTGGGACGAGCCCGGCACGGTGATCGAGCGCTTCAGCGGCGGCCAGCTCATCCAGGGCGAGCCCGACGCCAGCTCCTTCCCCAGCGGCGGCCTGCGCGCCACCTTTGAGGCCCGCGGCTACACCGCCTGGGATCCCGCCAGCCCGGCCTTCATCATGGAAGGCCCCATCGGCAAGACCCTCTGCATCCCGACGGCCTTCATCGGCTACCACGGCGAGGCGCTGGATCACAAGGTGCCCCTGCTGCGCTCGATGGACGTGGTGGCGGCCAGCGCCAAGGCCTCCCTCAAGTTCTTCGGCGTGAACGCCGAGTCCGTGGTCGCCCAGTGCGGCCCCGAGCAGGAATACTTCGCGGTGGACCTCGACCTGGCCCGCCAGCGCCCCGACCTGCTCTTCGCGAACCGCACCCTCCAGGGCGCCAAGCCCCCCAAGGGCCAGGAGCTCGAGGACCACTACTTCGGCAGCATCAAGGAGCGCGTCCTGGGATTCATGCAGGAGGTGGAGCTGGAGTGCTTCAAGCTCGGCATCCCCGCCAAGACCCGGCACAACGAGGTGGCCCCCAACCAGTTCGAGATCGCGCCGATCTACGAGGCCGCCAACCTCGCCAGCGACCACAACCAGCTCCTGATGGAGGTCCTGAAGTCCGTCGGCGAGAAGCATGACCTGGCCATCCTGCTCCACGAGAAGCCCTTCGCCGGCGTCAACGGCAGCGGCAAGCACGTGAACTGGAGCATCGCCACGAGCGATGGCCAGAACCTGCTCGAGCCCGGCAACACCCCCGAGGAGAACCTGCAGTTCCTGTTCTTCCTCAGCGCCACCCTGAAGGCCATCCACACCCACGGCGGCCTGCTCCGCGCGGCCATCGCCAGCGCCGGCAACGACCACCGCCTCGGCGCCAACGAGGCGCCTCCCGCCATCATGTCCGCCTTCCTCGGCGCCCAGCTGAACCACATCCTGGACTCGATCGAGAAGGCCGCCGTCGCGGACACCTCCGTCCAGAAGATCATCGACCTCGGGATCGGCAACCTGCCCCGGATCGAGAAGGACGCCACGGACCGCAACCGCACCAGCCCCTTCGCCTTCACGGGCAACAAGTTCGAGTTCCGGGCCGTGGGGTCCAGCCAGCCCATCGCCCTGCCCCTGACGGTGATCAACGCCGCCGTGGCCGAGGCCCTGGACGGGCTGAATGCCAAGCTGGAAGCCGAGCTCAAGGCCGGCAAGGAGCACAAGGCCGCAGTGCTCGCCGTGGTCCGCCAGGCCATCATCGAGACCAAGGCCATCCGCTTCGAGGGCAACAACTACTCCGACGAGTGGAAGGCGGAGGCCGAGCGCCGCGGCCTGCCCCACGCCAAGGACACGGTGGCGGCCCTGCACATCTGGGAGCAGCCAGCGTCCAAGGCTGTCTTCTCGAAGTCCGGCATCCTGTCTGAGGGCGAGCTGGAGTCCCGCCTCCACATCCGCCACGAAGAGTACCAGAAGGTCATCGCCATCGAGACCCAGGTGCTCCGCCAGATCGCCGAGACCCAGATCCTGCCCTCCGTCACCGCCGACCTCGGCGCCCGCGCCCACAGCTTCAGCAAGCTGGCCAGCTCCGGCATCACGATCCCCGACACCCTGAAGGCCGCGCTGCAGAGCCAGGCCACCCTGGCGGGCGAGGCCCAGGCCCGCCTGACCGCCATGAAGGAGGCCCTGGCAGAAGCCGAGGGCCTCGAAGACCTCCACGCCCGCACCGAGGCCTTCGGCACCAAGGTGAACCAGGCCAAGCACGCCCTCCGCGAGTCCCTCGACCAACTCGAAGATGCCTGCGACGCCGACCTCTGGCCCCTGCCGAAATACTGGCAGCTGCTCTCCCCCCTGGTCTAGCAGTCCGACCACCTCAACAACAGACGGGCCGCGATCGCGGCCCGTCTGCTTTTTGGGGGCAGGCCTACCGACCGAAGCGGAAGACCGCGCTGACCTGGATCCAGGTGGCGGTGTCGAAGCCGAAGCCGTCGGCGCCTCCCTTGTCCACGAAGATCTGGTTCAGGGTTCCCTCCAGGGAGAACAGGCGGTTGAAGGTGTAGCCCCCCCCGCCGCGGACGCCGACCTTGCCGCTCTGGGTGGAGCTGCCGCTGACCCACCGTCCGGCGCCGTTGACCTGCTGCCAGTCGTCCTTGATCTGGTTCAGGCTGGCCCCGGCGACCGTGTACCAGCCCCGGTTCGGGTTCTCGAAGTGGTAGACCCAGTCCGCGCCGACCTGGAGGGCCTTGTAGTCGTTCTGGGCGGCCGCGAAGCCCCCCCAGCCTGAGCCCGGGAAGCTCTGATAGGTGAGGTGGGCGCGCACCTCGTGGTGGGGCGTGAGGATGAAGTCCAGGTGGCCCCCGACATGGGACCCGAAGAGCCGGTTGGTGCCGAGGTCCGACTTGTCCTTCAGGTCGCCCGCGGGCAGCGAGAGGCCCGTCTGGAGGCCGCCGGTGATGCTCTGGGCGGACAGGGCTGCGCCCGTGAGAAGGCAGGCAAAGAAGAGGGTGTTGCGCATGAGGGCTCCTGGTTGGGACGCCCCCGGAGGGGGCTTGCCCAGCCTAGCGGAGCCCCTTCCCGCCCGCGTCCGCCGAACGGTCTACGGCGCACTACCCCGCCCGACGGGCCCTACTCCAGCGTCACGCCGCGCCCGCTTCGGATCCGGCCCTCGATGCGGGAGGTGCTGTGTCCTTCGAGGAAGGGGATCAGGACGAGGCGTCCGCCCCGGGCTTCCACGATGTCGCGGCCGACCACGGTCTCGGGGGTGTAGTCGCCGCCCTTCACCAGGACATCGGGCTGGAGGGCCAGAATCAGCTCCTGGGGCGTGTCCTCATCGAAGCGCACCACGGCGTCCACGCTGCGCAGGCCCAGCAGCACAGCGGCCCGGGCGGCCTCGTCCTGGAGGGGGCGCCCGGGCCCCTTCAGTCGCGCCACGGAGGCATCGCTGTTGAGCCCCACCACCAGGAAGTCGCCCTGGGCCCGGGCGTCCGCCAGGTACTGGACATGACCGGGATGGATCAGGTCGAAGCAGCCGTTGGTGAAGCAGAGGACCTTCGGGCGGGGGATGGCCGCGAGAAAGGCTTCAGGGGTCTGGAAGAAAAGGGTCGGTGACGGCATCGTAGGTTCGGAAGTAAGATCATCGGTTCGGGGACGATTCCCAGGAGAAGTCTGCCATGCCCCTCTACGAATACCGTTGTGAAGCTTGCGGCCAGCCCGAGGAAAAACTCGAGAGCCTGTCGGCCCCGGTGGTTCATGCCTGCGGCGCCTGCGGGGCCGAGGAGGGCATGAAGCGCCAGCTGTCCGTGGCGGCCTTCTCGCTGTCCGGCGGGGGCTGGTACAAGGGTGCGGCGTCTGAGCCCTCGGCCCCGGCCGCCTCGGCGCCTGTCGCCCCCAAGAGCGGTCACGGCTGCGCTGCCGGCGGCTGCGGCTGCCCTCTGGCGGGCTGAGGTCCACTTCTTCCACAGTTGTTACATTGACTTCTGGGCTCTTTCCGATAGCCTAGATGGTTCCGGCCCCGTGGGCCGGCGCAGGATTTCATCCGTCCGACGTTCCCTCCGCGGAACCTCTCGGGCCCAGGCCCGGATCCACCGGTGCCTTCCATGGAGGATGGTGTGCCTACCATCAATCAGCTGATCCGCGTTGGGCGGAAAACGTTCCAGAACAAGACCAAGAGCCCCGCGCTCGACGCCTGCCCGCAGAAGCGCGGCGTGTGCACCCGCGTGTTCACCACCACCCCGAAGAAGCCGAACTCGGCGCTTCGCAAGGTGGCCCGCGTGCGTCTCACCAACGGCATCGAGTGCACGACCTACATCCCGGGCGTCGGCCACAACCTGCAGGAGCACAGCATCGTGCTCATCCGCGGCGGCCGCGTGAAGGATCTGCCGGGCGTTCGCTATCACGTGGTGCGCGGCACCCTGGACGCCACTGGCGTCGCCGGCCGCAACCAGTCCCGTTCCAAGTACGGTGCGAAGCGGCCCAAGGCCGGTGCCGCTCCGGCCAAGAAGAAGTAGGTGAGGTGAAACATGGCACGCCGTTCCGCCCCCGCAAAGCGTGAGATCCTCCCGGATCCCGTCTACAACAGCCTCGTCATCTCCAAGTTCGTGAACATCCTGATGGAGCGCGGCAAGAAGGCCACCGCCGAGCGCATCCTCTACGGTGCACTGGAGATCGTCGCCAAGAAGTCCGGCGAGGAGGCCCTCGAGGTCTTCCAGAAGGCTCTCAACAACATCAAGCCCTCGGTGGAAGTCAAGTCCCGCCGTGTCGGCGGCGCCACCTACCAGGTGCCCGTCGAAGTCGCCCAGAACCGGCGCCAGTCGCTGGCCATGCGCTGGCTCAAGACCTACTCCGCCTCCCGCGGCGAGCGCACCATGCGCGACAAGCTGGCCGGCGAGATCCTGGATGCCATGAACTTCCGCGGCGCCGCCGTGAAGAAGAAGGATGACGTCCACAAGATGGCCGAGGCCAACAAGGCGTTTGCCCACTTCCGCTGGTAAGAACTTGCTCTAGAAATGGGGCGCCAAAGGCGCCCCATTTTTGGGGTTGTTGAACTGCTTGTTGAATTCCAATACCCCCTAGGAGGCCGCAGTGGCCCGTCACACCCCCCTCGAGCGCTACCGGAACATCGGCATCATGGCGCACATCGATGCCGGCAAGACCACCACGACGGAGCGCATCCTCTACTACACCGGCAAGATCCACAAGATCGGCGAGGTGCATGAAGGCGCCGCGACCACCGACTGGATGGTGCAGGAGCAGGAGCGGGGCATCACCATCACCTCCGCCGCCATCACGGCCGCCTGGACCGCCCAGACCGGCCAGCTGAAGGGCATCGAGCACCGCATCAACATCATCGACACCCCGGGTCACGTGGACTTCACGGCCGAGGTGGAGCGCTCCCTGCGCGTGCTGGACGGCGCCTGCGCCGTCTTCTGCGCCGTGGGTGGCGTCGAGCCCCAGTCCGAGACCGTGTGGCGCCAGGCCGACAAGTACGGCGTGCCCCGCATGGCCTTCGTGAACAAGATGGACCGCCCCGGAGCGGACTTCTTCCGCGTGGTCGAGATGATGCGCACCCGCCTGAAGGCCCGGCCCATGCCGATCCAGATCCCCATCGGCGCCGAGGAGAACTTCAAGGGCGTGGTGGACCTCGTCATGATGAAGGGCCTCACCTTCGACGAGGGCGACAAGGGCTTCAAGGTCATCTACGGTGACATCCCCGCGGACCTCGTGGAGACCGCCAAGGAGTGGCGCGAGAAGCTGGTCGAGATGGTCGCCGAGACCGACGACACCCTCATGGACAAGTACCTGGGCGGCGAGTCCCTCACCGAGGACGAGATCCGCACCGGCATCCGCAAGGGCTGCATCGGCCTCGTCTTCACGCCGATGATGTGCGGCTCCGCCTTCAAGAACAAGGGCGTGCAGCCCATGCTCGACGCGGTGGTCAGCTACATGCCCTCGCCCCTCGACATCGCGGCCATCACCGGCGTGGACGAGGACGGCAACGAGGTCGAGCGCCGGGCCGATGACAGCGAGCCCTTCAGTGCCCTCATCTTCAAGATCATGGCCGATCCCTTCGTGGGCTCGCTGGCCTTCCTGCGCGTCTATTCCGGCGTGCTGGCCGCGGGTTCCGGCGTCTACAACCCCGCCAAGGGCCGCCGCGAGCGCATTGGCCGCCTCCTCCAGATGCACGCCAACAAGCGCGAGGACATCGAGGAAGTCCGCACCGGGGACATCGGCGCCGCCGTGGGCCTCAAGGACGTGCTGACCGGCCAGACCATCTGCGACGAGAACCGCCCCGTGATCCTCGAGTCCATGGACTTCCCGGATCCCGTGATCCAGGTGGCCATCGAGCCCAAGACCAAGGCCGACCAGGAGAAGATGGGCGTCGCTCTGAGCCGTCTGGCCCAGGAAGATCCCACCTTCAAGGTCAAGACCGACCCCGAGACCAACCAGACCATCATCGCCGGCATGGGCGAGCTGCACCTTGAGATCATCGTCGATCGCATGATGCGCGAGTTCAAGGTCGAAGCCAACGTGGGCAAGCCCATGGTCGCCTACCGCGAGACCATCCGGAAGCGGGTGGAGTGCGAAGGCAAGTTCGTCCGCCAGTCCGGTGGCCGTGGCCAGTACGGCCACGTCCGCCTCATCGTCGAGCCCAACGAGTCCGGCAAGGGCTATGAGTTCATCAACGACATCAAGGGCGGCGTGGTGCCCAAGGAATACATCAAGCCCACCGACCAGGGCATCCAGGAAGCCATGCAGTCCGGCGTCCTGGCGGGCTACCCCTGCGTCGACATCAAGGTCACCATCTACGACGGCAGCTACCACGATGTGGACTCCAATGAGATGGCGTTCAAGATCGCCGGCTCCATGGGCTTCAAGGCGGGCTGCGAGAAGGCCTCCCCCGTGATCCTCGAGCCCATCATGGCCGTCGAGGTCGTGGTTCCCGAGGACTACATGGGTGACGTCATCGGCAACCTGAACAGCCGCCGTGGCCGCATCGAGAACATGGAAGACCGCGCCGGCTCCAAGGTCGTCACCGCCAAGGTGCCCCTGGCCGAGATGTTCGCCTACTCCACCACCCTCCGCGGCATGACCCAGGGCCGCGGCAACTACACCATGCAGTTCTCGCACTACGAGGAAGCCCCCCGCAACGTGGCCGAAGAGATCGTGGCCAAGGTGAAGGGCGCCAAGTAACCCGCGGGGTTCCACGCTCCGCATTCGCTGCGCGCACGCCCCCGCACCCCCGCGATTCGGTCCAGCAAAGCCGGCCCTCATCGCAACCAACACCAACAACCGCTTGTATTACGTGCAGTCTGAGCCCCCCACGGGGTGAGGCCGTTTCCCGAACCGCAAGGTTGCCGGGCCTCCTGATCCACCGCTTCCTCCCACGGGAGGTCGTGCGTTCTTCTAAAAAAGCCGTTGATTCTACAGCGGCTTTTGTTATGCTGATCAGCCCTGTCCCCGTTTCCGGGACGGATTCACATGGGCGGTCAGCGCCCCACGTCTATGGACGGTCTCCGTCCCAATGGAGTGAACATGAAAGACAACATCCGCATCCGTCTGCGTGCCTTCGACCACCGTCTGCTCGACCAGAGCACCCGGGAGATCGTGGACACCGCCAAGCGCACGGGCGCCCAGGTGGCAGGGCCCATCCCCCTCCCCACCCGCACCAACAAATACACCGTCAACCGCAGCCCCCACGTGGACAAGAAGAGCCGGGACCAGTTCGAGATCCGCACGCACAAGCGCCTGCTGGACATCCTGAACCCGACCCAGAACACCGTGGACACGCTGATGCGTCTCGACCTGCCTGCTGGCGTCGACGTGGAGATCAAGGTCTTCAGTCGCCAGGGCAACCGGTAGAGGGGGGGAGAGATCATGTCAAAAGGAATCATCGGCAAGAAGCTGGGCATGACCCAGATCTTCAACGAGCAGGGACAGGTCGTCCCCGTGACCGTCATCCAGGCCGGCCCCTGCGTGGTCGTGATGCGCAAGACCTCCGCCAAGGATGGCTATGAGGCTGTGCAGATCGGCTTCGTGGATCCCAGCGGCGGCAAGCGCGCCACCAAGGCCGAGAAGGGCCACTGCGAGAAGCAGGGCGTCGCCCCGGTCCGCGTGCTGCGCGAGATCAAGGTGGATGCCGCGGACGAATCCAAGCCCGGCGACAGCGTCCTGGCCAGCGCCTTCGAGGCGAAGACCAAGGTGAACGTCACCGGCATCAGCAAGGGCAAGGGGTTCGCCGGCGTCATCAAGCGGCACCACTTCTCCGGCGGCCGCGCGACCCACGGCTCCATGTTCCACCGCGCTCCCGGCTCCATCGGCCAGTCCAGCTATCCCAGCCGCGTGTTCCCGGGCGTCCGGATGCCCGGCCACATGGGCGACGCCCAGGTGACCGTGCGCAACCTGGAGATCGCCAAGGTGGATGTCGAGAACAACCTGCTGCTCATCAAGGGTGCCGTCCCCGGCCCCAAGGGTGGGTACATCGTCATCAAGCAGGAGGCCTAAGATGGCAGCCTTCCAGCACCCCGTCGTCAATCTCGAGAACAAGCAGGTCGACACCGTCGAGCTCCTGCCTGAAGTGTTCAAGCTCGAAGACGTGAACCAGCACCTGATCTGGGAAGCGGTCCGCCACTTCCTGGCCAAGCGGCGCGCAGGCACCGCGAAGACCAAGGACAAGTGGGAAGTCAGCGGCTCCGGCAAGAAGCTCTGGAAGCAGAAAGGCACCGGCCGCGCCCGCGTGGGCTCGATCCGCAGCCCGCTCTGGAAGGGCGGCGGCACCACCCACGGTCCGCACCCCCGTTCCTACGACTACGCCTTCCCCAAGAAGGCCCGCCGCGCCGCGCTGCGCAACGCGCTGTCCGCCAAGCTGGCGAGCGGCCAGATCATGGTGGTCGAGAACTGGGACGTCGCGTCCCACAAGACCAAGTCCCTGGTCCAGACCCTCGGCAAGCTCGGCATCACCGGTTCGGCCCTCCTGGTCGGCACCGAGGCCAGCGAGAAGCTCACCATGGCCGCCGGCAACAACCCGAAGCTGCAGACCGTCGAGAGCCTGGGCGTGAACGTCTATGAGCTCCTCAAGTACGACCAGGTGATCTTCTCCAAGGAAGCCGTCCTGGCCCTCCAGGAGGTGGTGAAGCCATGACCAAGATCTTCGACGTGATCCGCAAGCCCCTCCTCACGGAGAAGGGCCAGCTCCTGCGGGAGAAGAACATCCAGGTGTTCGAGGTGGCCACCTGGGCCACCAAGCACCAGATCCGGGAGGCAGTCGAGCTGCTTCTCCAGTCCAAGGTGAAGAACATCCGCACCGTGCGGATTCCGAGCCGGACCAAGCGGCTGGGCCGTTTCGTGGGGACCTCCAGCCCCCGCAAGAAGGCCTATGTCGAGCTCGCCGAAGGCGCACCCGCGTCCGAGTAGGCGATTCCACGGCGGACGGACAAGCTTTGCCCATTATCGCCCGCCCCTTTCAACCCTGAGGCAAGAGGACAACCATGAGCATCAAACAGCTCAAGCCAACGACCCCCGGTCAGCGCGGCATGTCCAAGTTCGGCTTCGAGGAAATCACCACGGACACGCCTGAGCGTTCCCTGATTTCCAAGCGAAACCGCACTGGAGGCCGCTCCAACACCGGCCGGATCACCACCCGCCACATCGGCGGTGGCCACAAGCGCCAGTACCGGATCATCGACTTCAAGCGCAACAAGCTCGAAGTGCCCGCCAAGGTGGCCACCATCGAGTACGACCCCAACCGCACCGCCCGCATCGCCCTCCTCGTCTACGCGGACGGCGAGAAGCGCTACATCCTGGCCCCCGACGGCCTGGAAGTGGGCCGCACCGTGGTGGCCGGCAAGACCGCCGACATCCTGGTGGGCAACGCGCTGCCCCTGCGGAACATCCCCGTGGGCAACACGGTGCACAACATCGAGATGAAGCCCGGCAAGGGGGGCCAGATCGCCCGCGCCGCCGGCACCTTCGCCCAGCTCGTGGCGAAGGAAGACGACTACGCCCAGCTCCGCATGCCCTCCGGCGAGATCCGCAAGATCCACCTGGACTGCTACGCGACCATCGGCACCGTCGGCAACCTGCAGCACGAGAACATCCAGATCGGCAAGGCCGGCCGCACCCGCTGGATGGGCGTTCGTCCCACCGTCCGCGGCGTGGTCATGAACCCCGTCGACCACCCGCACGGTGGCGGCGAGGGCCGGACTTCTGGTGGTCGTCACCCCGTGACGCCCTGGGGCCAGCCGACCCGCGGCTACAAGACCCGTGGCAACCGTCGCACGGACAAGTTCATCGTCAAGCGGATCAACTAGGAGGCCCGACAATGGCACGTTCCCTGAAAAAAGGCCCGTTCATTGACGCCCACCTCCAGAAGAAGGTGGAAGTCGCCCAGGCGGCGAACGACAAGCGCGTGATCAAGACCTGGTCCCGCCGCTCCACCGTCGTTCCGCAGATGATCGGTCTTACCCTCGCCGTCCACAACGGCAACAAGTTCATTCCTGTCTATGTCACCGAGAACATGATCGGCCACAAGCTGGGCGAGTTCTCCCTGACCCGCACGTTCAAGGGTCATGCCGGCAAGGCAGACACCAAGGCGAAGGGGAAATAGCGATGGCACAGATCGTTTCTACCGCCACCGTTCGCCACCTGCGCGGCTCGGCCCAGAAGGCCCGCCTCGTGGTGGACCTCATCCGCGGCAAGCATGTCGGCGAGGCCCAGTGGGTGCTCGCGCAGGCCAAGAAGTATGCCGCCGCCCCCATCCGCAAACTTCTGGATTCCGCCGTGGCCAACGCCATCGACAAGAATCCCTCCGTCAATCCTGATGAGCTGCTGGTGAAGTCCGCGTTCGTGGACGAGGGCTTCCGCATGAAGCGGGTCCGCCCTGCACCCATGGGCCGTGCCTACCGGGTCCAGAAGCGCACCTGCCACATCACCATCCAGCTCGCGTCCGCGGCCGGGGAGGAGTAGTCATGGGTCAGAAGGTTCACCCTTACGGGTTCCGCCTCGTCTACCAGAAGAACTGGCATAGCAAGTGGTTCTCGAAGCGCGACTACGCGCTGCTGCTCCACGAGGACATCAAGCTCCGCCGCGAACTGAAGAAGCAGCTGCACAGCCTCAACGCGATGGTCTCGAAGATCGACATCGAGCGCGCCGCCGACAAGGTCACCGTGCGCATCTACACCGCCCGTCCCGGCATCGTCATCGGCCGCAAGGGTGCTGAGATCGACAAGCTCCGCGAGGACCTCCAGAAGCGCCTGAACCGCCCCGTGTCCGTCGACATCCAGGAGATCAAGAAGCCTGAAGTGGACGCGCAGCTCGTGGCCGAGGGCGTGGCCCAGCAGCTTGAGCGCCGCATCGCCTTCCGCCGCGCCATGCGCAAGGCGGAGGAAGCCGCGATCCGCTTCGGCGCCAAGGGTTTCAAGATCAAGGTCTCCGGCCGCCTGAACGGCGCCGAGATCGCCCGGACCGAGGACTACCTCTCCGGCCAGATGCCCCTGCAGACCATTCGCGCGGGTGTTGACTACGGTTTCGCCGAGGCCCGCACGACCTACGGGATCATCGGCATCAAGGTCTGGGTGAATCTGGGCGACCAGGTTGCCGAGACCGTGAAGCGCTGAGGTGAATCCATGCTGATGCCCAAGAAGGTCAAGAACCGCAAAACCATGAAGGGCCGCACCCGCGGCGTCGCCACCCGCGGCAACGATCTCGCCTTCGGCGATTTCGGCCTCAAGGCGATCGAGCACTGCTGGCTCACCAACCGTGAGATCGAGGCCGCCCGTATCGCCATGACCCGCCACATCAAGCGCGGCGGCAAGATCTGGATCCGCATCTTCCCCGATCGTCCCACCACCTCCAAGCCCGCGGAAACCCGCATGGGCTCGGGCAAGGGGGCTCCGGATGGCTGGGTGGCGGTGATCCGCCCCGGCCGCATCCTCTTCGAGATGGAGGGTGTCACCGAGGAAACGGCGCGCGAGGCGCTGCGTCTGGCCCAGATGAAGTTGTCCGTGGCGTCTGAGTTCGTCAGCCGCACGCCGCCGGAGGAGTGAGAGCCATGTCCAAGAAGAATCCCTTTTCCGAATTGACCGGCAAGAGCGTGGAAGAACTCGCGCAGCTGGAGGCCGAGCTGGCCGCCAAGCGGTTCACCCTGCGCTTCCAGCACGCCGTGGGCCAGGTCGAGAACACTGCCGAGGTCCGCAAGACCCGCCGTGAGCTCGCCCGCGTCAAGACGGCCCTGGCAACCAAGCTGGCCTAGGAGAACCCATGAGCCTCGAAACCAAGATGACTCGTAACGGCGTGGTGGTCTCCAACAAGGCCGACAAGACCGTGGTGGTGAAGGTGGAGCGCAAGTTCCAGCACCCCCTCTACCACCGCACCGTCAAGCAGACCGCCAAGTTCATGGCTCACGACGAGACCAACGCCTGCTCCATCGGCGACGTGGTCAAGATCGTTGAGACCCGCCCCCTTTCCAAGCGCAAGCGCTGGATGGTCCTCGAGATCGTCCAGAAGGCCGGCGAGTAAGGAGCTCACATGATCCAGATGGGAACCATGCTCACCGTCGCCGACAACTCCGGCGCCAAGAAGATCTGCTGCATCCTGCCCCTGGGCGGCGGTGTCGGCAGGATCGCCCAGCTCGGCGACGTCATCACGGCCTCCGTCAAGGAAGCGATCCCCGGCGGCACCGTGAAGAAGAAGGCCGTTGTCCAGGCCGTCATCGTCCGGCAGCGCAAGGCCTTCCGTCGCAAGGACGGTTCGTACATCCGCTTCGACGAGAACGCCGCCGTCATCATTAAGAAGGATGGCGAGCCCGTCGGCACCCGCGTGTTCGGCCCCGTGGCCCGCGAGCTGCGTGAGCGGAAGTACATGAAGATCGTCTCCCTGGCCCCTGAGGTGCTTTGATGGAAACCACGACCAAGATGAAGCTGAAGAAGGGCGACCAGGTCGTCATCATCGCCGGCAAGGAAAAGGGCAAGACCGGGACCATCGCCAAGGTCAGCCCCTCCAACAACCGCGTGGTGGTCACCGGCCTGAACCTCATCAAGAAGGCCACGAAGCCCAACCCCCAGTCCGGTGAGGGTGGCGGGATCCTGGAGAAGGAGGCCCCGATCCACGCCTCCAACGTCATGCTCCTCGACGCCAAGACCGGCAAGGGGACGCGCAAGCGCGGCTAGTATTCTCCGGGGGTTCCGCGCTGCGCGCAGACCCCCGGGCCCCCGCGCACGGAACGGGCTGGGCCTGCCCCGTGCTTACTTCTCAGGTGGTCCGCGCTGAACTCATTCCCGGACCCCCGCGCTTGTGCCGGGCATAGCCCGCCCTCGCTTGCTTCTCCACGGTGGTTCCGCCTTTTCTGGCTGCCTCCGGACCTTTTCGCTTCTCGCTGGACCATTCCTGTGGGAAGATCTTCGTTCTGCCCCGTGCGCGGGGTGGAGATCCACGGCGCATCCTGCGCCATGACAACTGAGGTTGGGGGGAAACGGGCCGGACCGCCGTCCCAAGCCCCCCCGCTCTCCCGAACCCCTGGGGCATTGCCGTCCCTCGGAAATGGAGGAATCCATGACTGCCACGCAAGGCCACGCGGAGCCCCGCGTCAAGGCTCGCTACCACCAGGAGGTGGTGTCGAAGCTCAAGGAGGAGTTCGCCTTTACCTCCGCCATGCAGGTGCCCCGCCTGCAGAAGATCGTCATCAACATGGGCGTCGGCGACGCCATCCAGAACATCAAGGTGCTGGATGTCGCCGTGGAAGAGCTCTCCGCCATCGTCGGCCAGAAGGCCGTGGTGCGGAAGGCCAAGAAGAGCGTCGCCCAGTTCAAGCTGCGCGCCGGCATGCCCATCGCCTGCATGGTGACCCTGCGCGGGCCCCGCATGTGGGAGTTCCTCGATCGCCTGATCACCCTGTCCCTGCCCCGCGTCCGTGACTTCCGCGGCGTCCCCACCAAGTCCTTCGATGGCCGCGGCAACTACACCCTGGGCCTCAAGGATCAGCTGATCTTCCAGGAGATCGACTACTCCAAGGTGGAAAAGATGAAGGGCATGAACATCACCTTCGTGACCACCGCCAAGAATGACGCCGAAGCGCGGGCCCTGCTGGGTCACCTCGGTATGCCCTTCCGCAAGTAGCCAAGGAGATCATACCGATGGCCAAGATTTCCAAAATCGTCAAGGATCAGCGCAAGCCGAAGTTCTCGACTCAGCACCGCAACCGCTGCAAGGTGTGTGGTCGTCCCCGAGGCTATCTGCGCAAGTTTGAACTCTGCCGTCTGTGCTTCCGGAAGCTCGCCCTCAACGGCGAACTCCCCGGCGTCCAGAAGTCAAGTTGGTAAGGAGAGGGGACCATGAACACCGATCCCATCGCTGACTACCTCACCCGCATCCGCAACGGCATCATGGCCGGGCACGATGCTGTGGTGGTGCCTTCCTCCAAGATCAAGTCCCAGCTCTGCGGCATCCTGAAGCAGGAAGGGTACATCCACTCCTTCAAGGAAGTGGAGCACGAGGGCCGCGCCTACATCATCCTGAACCTGAAGTACGTGAAGGATAAGCAGAACGTGATCCACGGCCTCCGCCGCGTCTCCCGTCCCGGCCTCCGCATCTACTCAGGCGCCCAGGAGATCCCCGAGGTGCACGGCGGCCTCGGCATCGCCATCCTGTCCACCCCGAGGGGTCTCCTGACGGGCAAGGACGCCAAGAAGCAGAACGTCGGCGGCGAAGTCCTCGCCCACGTCTGGTAACCCATCCTGAAATGGGCGGCAACCCCGCCCTCATCTAAGGAATCACCCATGTCTCGAATCGGAAAGAAGCCCGTGACGCTGCCCAAGGGCGTGACTGTCACCGTCACCGGGTCCGAGGCCGTCGTCGAGGGCACCAAGGGCAAGCTCGTTTGCCCGATCCTTGCGGGGATCACGCTCGACATCCAGGCCGACTCCGTCACCCTGCTCCGCGCCAACGAAGAAGCCCAGACCCGTGCCTACCACGGCCTGACCCGCGCCCTCCTCAACAACGCCGTCGTCGGCGTGACCGAGGGCTGGAAGAAGGAGCTGGACATCGTGGGCGTCGGCTACAAGGCCGCCATGGACGGTGCCAAGCTCCACCTGGAGCTCGGCTACAGCCACCCCATCAACTATGAGGCTCCCGCCGGCATCACCATGGCCGTCGAGAAGACCACGCACATCGTCGTGACCGGCACCGACCGGCAGCTGGTGGGCCAGGTCGCCGCCGACATCCGGAAGTACCGCAAGCCCGAGCCCTACAAGGGCAAGGGTGTCATGTACACCGGCGAAGTCATCCGCCGCAAGGCCGGCAAGACCGGGAAGTAAGGGGAAACCATGGCCAACTCGATCAACATCCGACGCGACAAGACCAAGGCCCGCATCCGCGGCCGCGTGAGCGGCACCCCGGAACGGCCCCGACTCACCATCTACAAGAGCCTGAAGCGCATCTATGTCCAGGCCGTCGACGACACCCAGGGCATCACCCTGGCGGCCGCCAGCAGCCTCGAGAAGGACCTGCGCGGCTCCCTGAAGAACGGCGCCAACATCGAGGCCGCCAAGGCCGTCGGTGCCAGCATCGCAGCCCGCCTCAAGGAGAAGGGCATCACCGCCGTGGTCTTCGATCGGAACGGCTACGTCTATCACGGCCGCGTCAAGGCGCTGGCTGACAGCGCCCGCGAAGCCGGGCTCCAGTTCTAGGGGATCACCATGGCGACTGCAGAGCTCAAAGAGAACAAGGACTCCCGCGGATCCGAAGGCGGGGAATTCAAGGACCAGGTCATCTACGTGGGCCGCGTCACCAAGGTGGTGAAGGGGGGCAAGAACTTCTCCTTCTCCGCGCTGGTGGTCGTGGGTGACGGCAATGGCAAGGTCGGCTTCGGCCTCGGCAAGGCCCTCGAAGTGCCCTCCGCGATCAAGAAGGGCATCGAGAGCGCCAAGCGCAACATGATCAGGGTTCCCCTCACCCCGACCGGCAGCCTGCCGCACCCGGTGATGGGCAACTTCGGCTCCGGCAGCGTGCTGCTGAAGCCCGCCCCCGAGGGCACCGGCATCATCGCCGGCGCCGCGGTCCGCGCCATCATGGAAGCTGCCGGTGTCCACAACGTGATGACCAAGAGCCTGGGCTCTTCCAACCCCCACAACGTGGTTCGCGCCACGTTCGAAGGGCTGAAGGAGCTCATGGATCCCTATACGGTCCTGACCAACCGCGGTCTCGACCAGGCGGAGGCTTGACATGTCGCAATTCCTCGGCAAACAGGTGGTGATTACGCTCAAGCGTTCCATCATCTGCACCACTCCCAAGCACCGCGCCTTCATGCAGACCCTCTGCCTCAAGCGGCCCGGTGATACCCGCGAATGCGAATACACCCCCAACGTCCACGGGATGGTCAAGCTGGTCCCGCATCTCCTCGACGTCAAGGTGAAGGGGTAGCTCATGAAACTCAACGAACTCAAGCCCGCAGAGGGCGCCACTCAGACCCGCAAGCGCGTCGGCCGCGGCAAGGGCTCCGGCCTGGGCAAGACCTCCGGCCGTGGTGAGAAGGGCCAGAAGTCCCGCAGCGGCTATCGCAGCAAGCGCGGCTTCGAGGGCGGCCAGATGCCCCTGGTCCGCCGCCTGCCCAAGCGCGGCTTCACCAACATCTTCGCTCCCGAGACGAAGGAGGTCCCGCTCAGCCTGATCTCCATCCACTTCAAGGATGGCGAGACGGTCTGCCTCGATGCCCTTCGCGAGAAGAAGCTCGTCAACAGCCGCGTCGATAAGATCGTGGTGCTGGCCAGCGGCGAGCTCACCGCCAAGGTGAACGTGGTCGCCGACCGCATCACCAAGGGCGCCCGGGAAGCCATCCTGGCCAAGGGCGGCACCATCCAGGAGCCCTGCGCGAAGTCCGCCGAGTAACGGCCGATGAACCGCCTGAAAGACCTCTTCGCAAACCCGGAGCTGCGCAAGCGGCTCCTGTTCACCTTGGTGCTCCTGGCGATCTACCGCCTGGGCGTGCACGTCAGCGTGCCCGGGGTGAACGCCGAGAACCTGCAGGCCGCGCTTCGCCGCGGGGCCGGCGGGCTCTTCGACGTCGTGGATCTCTTCTCCGGTGGCGCCTTCAAGAAGTTCTCCGTCTTCGCCCTGGGCATCGCCCCCTACATCACCGCCAGCATCGTGCTGCAGCTGATGGGGGCCGTGGTGCCCTACCTGGAGAACCTCCAGAAGAAGGAAGGCGAGGCCGGCCGCCAGAAGATCAACCAGTGGACCCGCTACCTGACCGTGCTGCTGGCCTTCGTCCAGGGCATGGGCATCGCGTCCCTGGCCCAGAGCCAGAACGCCCCGGGCCTCGAGGTGGTGACCAGCGCGATCAGCCCGACCGCCTTCCGGCTCCTGGCCGCCTTCACCCTGTCCGTGGGCACCATCTTTGTCATGTGGATCGGCGAGCAGATCACCGAGCGGGGCATCGGCAACGGCATCTCGCTGCTGATCTTCGCCGGCATCGTGGCGGGCCTGCCCCAGGGCGTGACCACCCTCACGGTCATGATCACCCAGTCCCTGAAGAACGCCCCGAACGTGCCGCCTCCCGGCATCTTCATCCTGCTGCTCGCGGCCATGACGGTCGTGCTGCTGGCGGTGGTCCTGGTGGAGAACGCCTACCGGCGCATCCCCATCCACTACGCCCGCCGGGCCGACTCCGCCGGCATGTCCAGCCAGCGCAGCTCCTACATGCCCCTGAAGGTGAACACCGCCGGCGTGATGCCCGTCATCTTCGCCAGCTCGGTGATCTTCTTCCCCGCCACCATCGCCCAGTTCACCCGCTGGGAGTGGCTCGCCAAGGCGGCCGCTTATCTGAGTCCGCAGACCCACTTCTGGATCTACACCCCGGTCTTCGTGGGCGTGGTGATCTTCTTCGCCTTCTTCTACACCAGCATCGTCTTCAACCCCGACGAGACCGCCGAGAACATGAAGCGGTCCGGCGGCTACATCCCGGGCATCCGGCCCGGCAAGGAGACCAGCATCTTCATGGACAGCATCCTGTCCAAGCTGACCTTCGTGGGTGCCATCTACCTGGCCCTGGTCTCCCTGGTTCCCCTGCTCATCACCAACAACATCCAGGGCCTCAACTTCTACTTCGGCGGCACCAGCCTGCTGATCGTGGTGGGCGTGGCCATGGACAGCGCCGCCCAGCTGGAGAGCCTGCTGGTCATGCGCCGCTACGATGGTTTCCTTGAGAAGGGCCGCATCCGCGGCCGCTCCACTCGCGGGGGTGCAGCATGACTCTCATCGCCAACATCCTCCTCGGGGCCCCGGGCTCCGGGAAGGGCACCCAGGCCAAGCGCCTGGTGGAAACATTCTCTTTGACTCACCTGTCAACCGGTGACATTCTGAGAGATGCCGTCTCGAAAGGGACGGAGATCGGCCTGAGGGCGAAAGCCATCATGGCCGAGGGAAAACTGGTGGACGACGACACCGTCAACGGGCTTGTCTTTGCGCGGCTGCTGGACGAGACCTCTGACGTTCTGTTCGACGGCTACCCACGCACCCTTCAGCAAGCTCAAGCCCTGGAAGACTTCCTCTCCTCCAAGGGCATGAAGGTCGGGAACGTGGTACTCGTCGATGTCCCCCAGGAAGTGCTGGAGGCCCGCGTGGTGGGCCGGCGCGTCTGCAGCAGCAATGCCTGCGGCGCCATCTACCACCTGGAATCCAAGCCTCCCAAGCAATCCGGTGTCTGTGATCTGTGCGGAAGTCCCCTGAAGCACCGCTCTGACGACACCTCCGAGGCCTTCAAGAGCCGGATGGGCGAGTTCAACTCGACCTTCCAGCCCCTCCTGGGCTTCTACAAGCACCGGCCGAACTTCGTGAGCGTGGATGGCAACCGCGCCCCTGAGCTGGTGTTTGACTCGCTGCGTCATGTATTCGGAGATCGCGCTTGAGCAAAGAAGAAGCCATTGAGCTCGAAGCCACAGTGGTCGAGGCTTTGCCGAATGCCGTGTTCCGGGTCGAACTGGAAAACAAACATCAAGTGCTGGCGCACATCTCCGGCAAGATGCGCAAGAACTTCATCCGCATCCTCCCTGGCGACCGAGTGCTCGTAGAGGTGACCCCCTACGACCTCACCCGTGGGCGCATCATCTACCGATTCAAGTGAACGAGAGGACACCATGAAAGTACGGCCCTCCATTAAGAAGCTCTGCGAGCACTGCAAAGTGGTCCGCCGCGAAGGCATCAACCGGATCATCTGCAAGAAGAACCCCAAGCACAAGCAGCGTCAGGGTTAAGGAGAAACGATGGCACGCATTTCAGGCATTGACCTGCCCATCGGCAAGCGCATCGAGATCGCGCTCACCTACATCTACGGTATCGGCCGCGCCAAGGCGCACAGCATCCTGACCCGCGCGAAGGTCGACTTCGGCACCAAGGTGCGGGACCTGACCGAGGACGAGGTGGGTCGCATCCGCCGCGTCATCACCGCCGAGGAGACCGTGGAGGGTGATCTCCGTAAGAACATCTCCCTCGACATCAAGCGGCTCATGGACATCGGCTGCTACCGCGGCCTGCGCCACAGGAAGGGTCTCCCCGTCCGCGGCCAGCGCACGCACACCAACGCCCGCACCCGCAAGGGCAAGCGGCGCACCGTAGCCGGCAAGAAGAAGTAAGGCGAGGAGCACATGGCAAAGACCCAGACCCGGACCGCCGGCAAGAAGGTGGTCAAGAAGAAGGAAAAGAAGAACGTTCCCCACGGCGTGGCTCACGTCCAGGCGTCCTTCAACAACACCATCATCTCCATCTCAGATCCGATGGGGAACATGCTCTGCTGGGCTTCCAGCGGCAACCAGAACTTCCGGGGCACCCGCAAGGGCACGCCCTTCGCCGCCCAGGTGGCCGCCGGCATCGCTGCCGAGGCTGCCAAGGAGCAGGGCGTCCGGTCCGTGGACGTTCGCGTCAAGGGCCCCGGCGCCGGCCGTGAGAGCGCCATCCGCGCCCTCAATGCCGCAGGCATCCAGGTGACCAGCATCCGCGACGTCACCCCCATTCCCCACAACGGCTGCCGGCCGCCCAAGCGGCGCCGGGTTTAAGAGAGGAGGAGAGACATGGCACGTTACACAGACGCCGTTTGCCGCCTCTGCCGCCGCGAGGGCATGAAGCTCTACTTGAAGGGCGAACGCTGCTTCAAGGAGAAGTGCTCCTTCGAGACCCGCAAAGGCAAGATCCCCGGCCAGCACGGCGCGGGGAAGATCAAGAAGCCCACCGGCTACGCCCTGCAGCTTCGCGAGAAGCAGAAGGTCAAGCGCATCTACGGTGTGCTCGAGAAGCAGTTCCGCCACTACTTCGAGAAGGCTGACGCCAAGAAGGGCGTCACCGGCCACAACCTGCTGGGCTTCCTCGAGAGCCGCCTGGACAACGTGATCTTCCGCCTGGGCTTCGCGTCCAGCCGGTCCGCCGCGCGCCAGATGGTCATGCACGGCCACGTGCAGGTCAACGGCAAGCGGGTGGACATCCCCTCCTACCAGGTCAAGCCTGGCCAGGTCGTCGAGCTGGGGCAGCGCGCCAAGGAGAACGACGGGATCAAGGCCTCCGTCGAGACCTCCGCCGGCCGCGGGATCCCGAAGTGGCTCACCCTTGATGCCGCCGCCTTCAAGGGCCAGGTGCTTGCCACCCCGACCCGCGAGGACATCACCCTTGACATCAACGAGCAGCTGATCGTTGAACTGTATTCGAAGTAAGGGGGCAGGATGCTGAATCTCAGCGATTTCCAGAGGCCGCGCTTTGCGGAGGTGACCCCCGGGTCCCTCTCGGACACCTACGGGGAGTTCGTGGCCTATCCCTTCGAGCGTGGCTTCGCCACGACCGTCGGCCACAGCGTCCGCCGGGTGCTGCTCAGCAGCATCCAGGGCGCCGCCGTCACCAACGTCCGCATCAAGGGCGTCATGCACGAGTTCACGACCCTTCCCGGCGTCTGGGAGGACATCACGCATGTCCTCCTGAACCTCAAGGAAGTGCCCTTCAAGCTGCACAGCACCGAGCCCCAGACGGTGACCATCTCCGCCAAGGGTGAGGGCGCCGTGACTTCGGCCGCCATCCGCTGCAACCAGAACGTGGAGGTCGTGGATCCCAACATCCACATCGCCACCCTGGGCGAGGAAGGCGAGCTGGAGATCGAGCTGCGCGTGCAGCTCGGCCGCGGCTTCATGACCGCCGACCGCAACCACGATGAGTCTCTGGGCCTCGGCTTCATTCCCATGGACGCGAACCACAGCCCCATCCTGCGCGTGAACTACATCGTCGAACCCGCCCGCGTGGGCCAGAGCACGGACTACGAGAAGCTCACCCTCCAGGTCTGGACCAACGGCGCCGTCAATCCCAAGGAAGCCGTCTCCGACGCGGCCCTCATCCTGCGCGATCACTTCCTTGTGTTCGCGCGCCAGGACGAGGACTTCACCGAGATGGAGATGGGCACCGCCACCCTGGGCGTCGAGGCCGCGAACACCTGGCTCGGCAAGTCCGTCGAAGAGCTCGAACTTTCCGTGCGGGCCAACAACTGCCTCCGCAACGCCAACATCACCACCATCGGCGAGCTGGTCCAGCGGACCGAGGCCGAGCTGATGAAAACCAAGAACTTCGGCAAGAAGTCGCTCCAGGAGATCAAGGACGAGCTCGCTCGTATCGGCCTCTCCCTCGGCATGCGGCTCGAGCAGGAAGTGTAAGGAGCCCCCATGCGTCACAACGTTTCCGGCAAGCGCCTGGGTCGCACCACCAACCAGCGCAAGGCCCTCATGAAGAACCTCGCGACCGCCCTCATCGAGAGCGAGCGCATCGAGACCACCCTGGTGAAGGCCAAGGAGCTTCGTAGCTTCGTGGAACCCTTCATCACCCTCGCGAAGTCCGACACCGTCGCCAACCGCCGTCTGGCGATGGCCCGGCTCGGCAGCAAGGTCGCTGTCCAGAAGATCTTCGACGCCGACTTCCGCAAGCGCTTCGAGAGCCGTCCCGGCGGCTACACCCGCATCCTCAAGATGGCCCACCGCCTCGGCGATGCGGCCGACATGGCCCTCATCGAGTTCGTGGACTACACCCTCCCCGAGCCCAAGGCCGAGGACGCCGAGTAGGCTGTCACCACCCCAAGAGCGACGCCCCGGCTTGCCGGGGCGTCTTGCGTTCAACCTACCGTCCAGGAGTCGGAGTCCTCGTCCTGGCTGGCGGGCAGCTCCGCGGTCCGCATCCGGCGCGAGCGGGCCACGGTCACGGTGCAGGGCGCCTGGGCCGCCACCTGGCTCGACACGCTACCGAGCAGGGTTCGGCGGAGGGAGCTGGCGCGGGCCCCCATGACCAGGTGGTCCACATGGTTCGAATTCGCGTAGTGCAGGATGGCGGAGGCGGGGTCCGTGGACTCCAGCACGTGGTAGCTGATGCGGCCCTCATCCAGGTCCAGGGGGATCGCCCAGTTCCGCAGCTCCACCAGGCGCTGGTGGTGGATGTTCCGGCCCTGGGCGTCCAGGGTCTGGTCCAGGGTGATGCGCCCCTGCTTGAGCACGTTCAGGCAGGCGACCCGGGCCCCGGGCAGGGTGGTGAGCATGCGCGCGACCATGGTGCGCAGGGTCTCGGCGATGGGGGCGGCCGCCGGTGAGAGGTCGATGGCGACGGCCAGGATGGGTGCGTCCCCGTCATGCCGCGCGGGAGCCTTCGCCATGGCCGAGACCTGGGGCTGCTCCCGGAACCGGCGACGCAGGACCGTGGTGAAGGGGTCCTGCTTCAGCTTCTCTGACCGGGCCGTGAGCTTGACCTGGTCCGGATGCTGGAGCGCCATGGCCAGGTGGGCGGCGGTGGGATAGCGCCAGGCCGGGTGGACCTCCAGGCAGCGGAGGATGACCTCCTGCAGCCAGGGCGGGCACTCGGGCTGGAGCCTACGGGGCGGGACCGGGTCGCGCCAGAGGCGCCGCTTCAGGCCCGCCAGCCGCTGGGGATCACCGAAGGGCCGCACGCCGGTGAGGAAGAAGTACAGCAGGACGCCCAGGGCGAACTGGTCACTGCGGGGGTCCCGGCGCTGGCCCAGGACCTGCTCCGGGGCCATGTAGGGCGCGGTCCCGTAGGGCAGGCGGAACTCCTCGCCCATGAGGTCGGGCAGCTCGTCGTGGTGGGAGAGCCCGTAGTCCACCAGCACGATCTCCCCCGTGGGCCGGGAGAGCAGGTTGGAGGGCTTCACATCCAGGTGGACCACGTGCTGGCGGTGGAGGTCATCCAGGGCCAGGGCGATGCGCGTCCCCAGCTTGGCGACGGCGGGCCAGGGCAGTGGCAGCTCGTTGAGCAGGGGGAGCAGGGAGGACCCGGGAATGCGCTCCATGACCAGGTAGGGCTGGACGTCGAAGTCGCCCTGGGCGACGAAGCGGGGCACGTGGGGCCCGGACACCCGCGGCAGGATCATCTCCTCCATCTCGAAGCCCACGATGGCGGCGGGATCCACCCCCTCGGACATGACGGGGATCTTCATCAGCAGCGGGAAGCTGTGGTCCGGGTGGGTCACGGACCAGATGGAGGCCATGCCGCCGCGATGAATGAGCTCGCCGATGAGGAAGTCGTCGAGGGTGACGCCAGGTTCGATGCGGAGCCGAGTCATGGCTCAGGATCCCTTCCGGAGCCGGTTCGCAAGCGAGGCGGGGAGCCCGGCGCGCAGGATGGCCACGGCCGTCGCCTCCACGTCGTAGGGCACGCGGAAGTGGGTGATCTCCGACCGGTCGGTGTCCAGAATGGCGTAGGCCGCCGCGGGATCGCCGTCCCGGGCCTGCCCCACGGCCCCCAGCACGGTGAGCCAGCGGCGGTGGCGCGGCAGGGGGATCGGCACCGACGGCACGGGCTGGAAGGACACGAGCTGGCCCGTGGCGGTGATGCCGTGCAGCGCGGCGATGTGGGTGTGGCCGCAGAAGACGGTCTGGGCGCGGCTGGCCTCCAGGGCGCGCTTCGCGGCGGGGCCGTCGTTGACATAGATCCAGGCGGGGTAGGTCTGGGGGCTGGCGTGGACGTAGAGGCGGTTGCCGTCCTCGAAGCGCAGCGGCAGGCTGGCCAGGAACTCCCGGGCCTCGGGGCCCAGCTGGCCCCGGGTCCAGGCCATGGCGAACTCCGCATCGGAGGTCATGGACTCGCGCTCCTGGGCGACCGCCTGGTCATGGTTGCCAGCCACCGCCACGGCGCCCCTGGCCGCTTCCGTCATGACCAGCGCCAGCGACTCGCTGGGCTCAGGGCCGTAGCCCACGAAGTCGCCCAGGAAGACCAGCCGGTCCATCCCCTGGGCGCGGGCATGGTCCAGGCAGGCCTCGAGTGCGCGCCGGTTGGCGTGGATGTCGGCCATGAGGGCGATGCGCATGGGTCATCCTGGGGCTGGGAGGGTCTGGATCATCATAGGTGCTCGGGGCCGGCCGAGTGCTGGGCCACCCCGGACCGGCTGGAGGAGGACTTTGGGCCGACCGAATGGTTGGTATCGAATTAATACCACATCACTGTGTGAAGAGAGCTTAGAAAAAACATAGAATTAAATGAAATCGACGAGCTGTTGATGATCTACAGATCCTTTTATATCAAGTTTTGTGACCCAATTCATCTTTCCCCAGGAAAAATTAATAATCCAGTGAAAACCCCCTTGACCTGACCCGGAGGAAAGCGTTAGCTAGGGTCAGCCTATCCAACCAACATGTTCCGCACGATGGCCAGCCCATCGCGGTTCCCATATCTCATCAGTCGCCCTGTCTCCTGGCCCAGAGGATCTGGACAGATGACAGGAAACCTTGTCGACAAAGGTCGTGCCGACACCCAGAAGGGAATTTTTTAGTGAGGGAATGACCCCTGGAGCCCTGGTCGGCCCAACCCATTCCGCAACGGTCCACACGCAAGATCCAACCCATTTCCACCAAGGAGGCAAGACAACATGGCCATCGCAACTGAGCAAGTCGCCGAAAGGACCCCCCTCACCAAGGAAGAACGGATGGTGATCATCGCGTCATCCGTGGGGACGGTGTTCGAGTGGTACGACTTCTACCTCTACGCCACCCTGGCTCCCTTCTTCGCGACCCTGTTCTTCCCCAAGGGGAACGACACGGCCGCCCTGCTGTCGGCCTTCGCGGCCTACGCGGCGGGCTTCCTGGTCCGTCCCTTCGGCGCCCTGGTGTTCGGCCGCATCGGCGACCTCATCGGCCGGAAGTACACCTTCCTCGTGACCATCGTCGTGATGGGCATGTCCACCTTCGGCGTCGGCCTGCTGCCGACCTTCGCCTCCATCGGCTGGTGGGCGCCCATCATCATGGTCACCTTGCGCCTCCTCCAGGGCCTGGCCCTGGGCGGTGAGTACGGCGGCGCGGCCACCTACGTGGCGGAGCACTCCGCCCATGACCGCCGCGGCTACAACACCAGCTGGATCCAGACCACGGCCACCGTGGGCTTCTTCCTCTGCCTCGGCATCATCCTGGCCTGCCGCATGACCATGGCGAAGGAAGCCTTCGCGAGCTGGGGCTGGCGCGTTCCCTTCTGGATGTCCATCTTCCTGCTCGGCGTCTCCGTCTGGATCCGTCTGAAGCTGCACGAGTCCCCCGTCTTCACGAAGATGAAGGCCGAGGGCAAGACCTCCAAGGCCCCCCTCTCCGACAGCTTCCTCAAGTACCCCAACAACAAGTACGCGCTGCTGGCACTCCTGGGTGCCACCGCTGGCCAGGGCGTGGTCTGGTACACCGGCCAGTTCTACGCGCTGTTCTTCATGCAGATCACCCTGAAGCTGGATTTCGCCACGACCTACCTCCTCATCGGCGCCTCCCTCGCTCTCGGCACGCCCTTCTTCATCTTCTTCGGCTGGCTCTCGGACAAGATCGGCCGCCTGAAGATCATCCTCACCGGCTGCCTCATCGCCGCGCTGACCTTCTTCCCCCTGTTCAAGGCCCTCACGCACTACGTGAACCCCGCGCTCGAGACCTTCCAGAACACCACGGTCATCAAAGTGGCCGGCAACCCTGCCGACGAGACCTTCAACCTGTTCGTGGGCCCCTGGAGCAAGTTCTCGCAGCTGGACCGCGTGAACGACTTCTTCGGCAAGCAGGGACTCAACTTCAACAAGGTCGCCCCCATCCCCGGCAAGATGGTGGTCGCCACCATCGAGGGTCGCAACCCCACCACCGGGCAGGTCACGGTCACCACCGTGGAAGGCTGGAGCCCCGCGTCGGAAGCCTCCCTGAAGAAGGCCCTGACGGACCTGGGCTATCCCAAGGAAGCCGACAAGTCCAAGGTCAACTACCCGATGACCCTGCTGATCCTGTTCATCATGCTCATCTACGTGACCATGGTCTACGGGCCCATCGCCGCCTTCCTGGTGGAGCTGTTCCCCACCAACATCCGCTACACCTCCATGTCGCTGCCCTACCACATCGGCAACGGCTGGTTCGGCGGCATGCTGCCCCTCATCGCGACGGCCATCGTGGCCCTGAAGGGCAACATCTACTTCGGCCTCTGGTATCCCATCATCGTGGCGCTCATCACCGTCGTCATCGGGGCCCTGTTCCTGAAGGAAACCAAGGACCGGGATATCAGCACCTACCAGCACTGACCTGATCCTTCGGCGCTCCCACGCTGAAGGCCTCAAGGGGAGCCGGGTGAGCGGAGGAATCCACCACCCGGCTCTCCCGCTTCCCGGGGCCGACCCCCTGTCATGCGGGTGGAACCTGACCTGCCTGGCGCGCACTGGACAAGGGCATCCCCTGGCTGGACAATGATCGCCACCTCAGCCGCCCATTCTTCCCAATCCACCCTGGAATCGCGTGGAACCACAGCCCTGATCCCCTGGGCCCGGCGTTTACCACCCCTTCTTCCCTCGCATCAACCCTGGCACGGAGCTGAATCATGTCCCAAGACCTCTATCCCGTGAAGCCGCACATCCGGGAGCGGGCCCACATCAAGACCATGGAGGAGTACCAGAGGCTCTACCGCCTCTCCCTCGACAACCCCGAGTGGTTCTGGGGCGAGCAGGCCAAGACGCTGACCTGGTTCCACCCCTGGCAGTCGGTCTTCGACGCGGACTACAAGGAGGTCGACTTCTCCTGGTTCCTGGGCGGCCGCATCAACGCCTGCTTCAACTGCGTGGATCGCCACCTGCCCCACCTCGGGGACAAGACGGCCATCATCTGGGCCCAGGACGAGCCCGGCCAGTACACCCACATCACCTACCGGGACCTCAAGCACCATGTGGCCCGGGTCGCCAATGTCCTGCTGCACAACGGGGTGAAGAAGGGCGACCGGGTCTGCCTCTACCTGACCATGATCCCCGAGCTGGTCTATACCATGCTGGCCTGCGCCCGCATCGGCGCCGTCCACTCCGTGGTGTTCGGCGGGTTTTCGGCGGAGTCCCTACGCGACCGCATCGTGGACGCCAAGTGCAAGGTGGTCGTGACGGCCAACGAGGGCCTGCGCGGCGGCAAGAAGGTCCCCCTCAAGCGCACCGTGGACCGGGCCATCGAGGGCATGTCCCTGGTGGAGACCGTGCTGGTGGCGCGGCGCACCGACAGCGATGTCCCCATGCAGCCCGGCCGCGACCTGTGGCTGGACGAGGAGACCGCCAAGCAGCGCTCCACCTGCACCAACGAGTGGATGGGCGCGGAGGATCCGCTCTTCATCCTCTACACCTCCGGCAGCACCGGCAAGCCCAAGGGGCTGCTGCACACCACGGGCGGCTACCTCACCTACTCGGCCTTCACCCACAAGATGGTGTTCGACTACCATCCTGACGACATCTACTTCTGCGCGGCGGACATCGGCTGGGTGACCGGGCACAGCTACATCGTCTACGGTCCGCTGGCGAATGGCGCCACCTCGGTGATCTTCGAGTCCACGCCCCTGTACCCGGACGCCGGGCGCTACTGGCAGATCATCGACGATCTCGGCGTGAACATCTTCTACACCGCGCCCACGGCCCTCCGGGCCCTGGCCCAGGCCGGGGACGACTGGATCAAGAAGTACAAGCGGACCTCCCTGCGTGTGCTCGGCACCGTGGGCGAGCCCATCAACCCGGAGGTCTGGCGCTGGTATCACGACGTGGTCGGTGACGGCCGCTGCACCGTGGTGGACACCTGGTGGCAGACCGAGACGGGCGGCATCCTGATCACTCCGCTGCCCGGCGTCACGCCGACGAAGCCCGGCTCGGCGACCTTGCCCTTCTTCGGCATCAAGCCGGTGATCGTGGATGCCGCCACGGGGGTTCCCCTCGAAGGCAACGGTGTCTCCGGCGCACTCTGCCTGGGCGCGCCCTGGCCCGGCCAGGCCCGCACGGTGCATGGCGACCACCAGCGGTTCCGCGAGACCTACTTCACCCAGTATCCCGGCTACTACTTCACGGGAGACGGGGCCCGGCGGGACGAGGACGGCTACTACTGGATCACTGGCCGCATCGATGACGTCATCAACGTCAGCGGTCACCGGCTGGGCACGGCCGAGGTGGAGAGCGCCCTGGTGGCGCACGAGGCCGTGGCCGAAGCGGCTGTGGTCGGCTACCCGCACCCGATCAAGGGCCAGGGGATCTACTGCTACGTGCTGCTCAACAACGGCTATGCCGAGAGTGGTGCCCAGCAGCTCATCGGCGCCCTCAAGGAGCAGGTCCGCCAGGTCATCGGCGCCTTCGCCGCCCCGGACGTCATCCACATCGCCTCTGGTCTGCCCAAGACCCGCAGCGGCAAGATCATGCGCCGCATCCTGCGCAAGATCGCGTCCTCGGAATACGACGGCATGGGCGATATCTCCACCCTGGCCGAGCCGGATGTGGTCAACCGGCTCATCGAGGAGCATCAGGAGAACAATGGGTGATCCTCTGCCCTTTCACATCAGCAGCAAGAAGCCCGGCGTTGCCGGGCTTCTTGCTTGAGGCAGGACAACACTACCTGGGCAGTCTGCTGACAAAGGCCCGAACCAGGGCGCCGAAGCGGTCGGCGGCGGCGGCGCCGGCTTCGAGGACTTCCTTGTGGGTCAGGGCCTGGGGCAGGATGCCGGCGGCCATGTTGCAGAGGCAGGAGATCCCCGCCACGCGCAGGCCCTCCTGGCGGGCGACGATGGCCTCCGGGACGGTGCTCATGCCCACGGCGTCAGCCCCCAGCACCCGGAAGGCGCGGATCTCGGCGGGGGTCTCGTAGCTGGGTCCGGTCAGGCCCAGATAGACGCCTTCCCGCAGGGTCTGGCCCAGCTGCCGCGCGCAGTCCTGCAGGAGGCTGCGGAAGGCGGGGTCGTAGATGGCGGTCATGTCAGGGAAGCGTGCCCCCGGCTCGACGTTCGGCCCGATGAGCGGGTTGGTGCCGAAAAAATTGATGTGGTCCGTGAGGGCCATGAGCTCGCCCACGCCAAAGGCGGGATTCAGTGCTCCGGCGGCATTGGTCAGCAGCACGGACGGGACACCCAGACGACCATAGAGCCGCATAGGGGCGACCACCAGGGGCATGGCGTGTCCCTCGTAGAAGTGGAACCGGCCCGCCTGCAGGACGACCTTGCGGCCCTCCAGCTCGCAGAAGACCAGCTTCCCGCCGTGACCGGCCACCGTGGGGGCCGGGAAGCCCGGCAGGTCCGTGAAGGGGATGGCCAGGCCCGCCTTGGCCTCGGGACCCTCGGCCAGGGAGCCCAGGCCGGAGCCCAGGACGATGGCCAGCTCCGGCACGAAGGGCGCTCTCGCCTTCAGGACCTGAAGCGCATCGGCAGCGGTCATGGGAGGCTCCTGGGACAGATCAGAGCGCGGGCACGAAGGCGAAGGTCACGGCCACAGGGGGCTGGACCGCGGAGGGACTCTTCAGCCGCAGGCGGACGGAGTGGTAGACGGGAGCGGTGGTGTAGACGGGAATGACCACTGCATCCAGGGTCTGCCCGGAGCCCGTGAAGCTGAAGGTGCGGCCCATCAGGGGCAGGTCCACGTCCAGGCTGGCGCCGGCAGCCAGGGCGGGCGTGATGGTGGCCTTCAGGTTGTAGCGTTTGTCCACGCTGAGGTTGAACCCGGCGTAGAAGACCTCGCCCGAGGAGAGGTTCGGGTAGCTGCCGTTCACCTGGACGGCCTTGGCCATGGTCAGGGCCACAGGCGCCAGGGGCGCGGTGGTGCTGTTGGGGTCGGTCCCCCAGTCCGTGACGTAGGGGGCGGCGAGGGTGCCGGTGGTGGTGGTGGCGCGCGGCCAGGTGAGGCCGAAGGGGGCCGCGAGGGCGGTCAGCACGGTGTCCGAGAAGATGCCCGAGAGGTCCACGGGCTCCGCCGAGGCCCGGCTCTCCTTGAGGCGGGTGATCTGGCTGAAGACGTTGAGGGGTTCGAGGTCCCGGGCGGTGGTATCAGTGGCACCGTTGGTCAGGGCCCCTGGCGACTGGAAGAAGCGTGCCGCGGCCAGCGGGGCCATCTTGGCCCAATCCGCGGCCAACCCAGGGGCGGTGATGTTGTTCGCCTTGAGGATGACCTGCCAGGCGAAGGCCCGGATGGCGGGGGCGGAAAAGGGGCCCTGGGTCGTGAAGCTGCGGATGTCCTTGAGGGACACGAGCGACGTTCCGTTGGTGTCCGCCAGATAGGGTGAGCAGAGCACGTTCGCGGCCATGGCCTCCGCCAGTCCTTCGATACGGGCCATGTCGGGGCTCAGGTCCGCCAGGGGAGTGCTCACGGGGTAGAGCGGGTTGAGGGGCGTGGAGAAGGTCCGCCCATTGTTGCCGACATAGAGGCTGTTCCGGGCCAGCAGGGGCAGGATCACGCCCTCGTCCCAGGCGTCATCGTTGGTGGGGCCGGCCCGCAGCGCGCCCCGAAAGTGGAAGGCCCCTATCGAGGGATCGTAAAGCTGATCGTGGAAAGTCACCAAGTCCCGGGCGTATTCCACAAAAGAGCCCTGGCTCTCGTTGCCCTGCCAGTAGTGGAGGTCGAGGACGCCCCCGGGGCTCGCGCTCGGGTAATTGACCAGGAAGGTGGCGATGGTGTCGCCGATGCCGAGGACCCGGCTGCCGGTGCCCGTGGTGTGGCCGGCGACGCTGGTCTCAAGGACCGCCTGCTGCACGTTGGCGGCCTCGGAGGTGCCGAGGTCGATGGCAGGATTCACCAGCCACCAGACATCACTGAGTCCCACCGAGAAGTTCAGGGTGGTGCTGGTGGTGAGCACGGAGGCTGGCGTGTTCGAAGTGGTCGAGGTGGTCCCATCGACCGCCTTCCGCATGGCGTAGCGCAGGCGGTTCATGGCCGGCGTGGTGCTGGCCATGCCCTTGGGCTCACCAATCAGGTTGATGTAGGTGCTGCCACCGGCACTGAAGGAGCTCTCCAGCTCCACCATGGTGGGGCGGTCCTTGGTGACAGTCAGCGAGTAGGTGCCGGTGCTGTCCGTGAGACCACTGGCGGCCACGATCCAGATGAGGCCGGTGGACCCGTCGGGCTTGGTCTGGCTGGCCTGCTGGTAGATTCTCACCATGGTGCTGCGGGCCGGCAGGGTCTTCAGGTTGCTGGCCACGGTGGCGTCCGCGAGCCCGGTCGGCACGCCGTTGGCGTCGGTGACGAGGGGGACCCGCGCGTAAGTGACCGTGCCGGAGATGACGGCGGTGGTATCGGAGGCACTTGAGCTCCCGCCTTTCCCCTTACAGGCCAGGGCCAAGGCCAGCATCACTACGGCCCCCAGGATCTGGAGGGAAGCTCGGTACGACAGCATGAGAACCTCGGAACGGCGAAAGGACCAAGTCTAACACGGCCTTCCGAAGCGATCCTCTGCGAGGATCGGGAAGCACGCTCTCTTCCAGTGCTTCAGGCGGCAGGTAGGTTCAGTGTGCGCTGCCGGTTCCCAACAGGGCGTTCTGGGCCGCGAGCTCGGCGGGGATCTCTTCCTCGTCGTTGAGGACGGGCAGGGGATTGCGCTGGACGCCGTCGACCTTGAGCTCGAAGTGGAGGTGGGGCCCCGTGGCGTTGCCCGTGCGTCCCACCTCGGCGATCTTCTGGCCGCGCCGGACGATGTCGCCCTCCCGGACCAGGTTCAGCTTGTGGTGGGCATAGAGGGTGGCGACTCCATTGCCATGCTCCACGACCACGTAGTTGCCGTACTGCTTGTGCCTGCCGGACATCACGACCTGGCCGTCGAGGGCGGCGAAGACCGAGGTGCCCGATGGCGCGTTCAGGTCGATACCCTTGTGGCGACCCTTGTAGCGCACCCGCTTCTTCCGCTGATCCTTGACCCGGACGGTCTTGGTCCGCATCCGGGGTCCCCAGCTGGAGCTGATGGTGCGGGTCTCCACGGGCCAGAGGAGGTCCAGGTGGGCCGGATCGGCCTGGGCGTAGGTCGGCAGCAGGGCGTTCAGCTCCGCTTCTGTGATGGGCGGCAGGACGGGCTGGAGGCGGGCCAGCAGCTGGGCAGTGGTGGCCGGAGACTGGTGGGCGTCCAGGTCGGCGGTGCCGAGGGGGCCGCTGGCCGGAGGCGTGGCACGCACCTGGTAGGGCAGCAGCCGCTCCAGGTGAGGCATGGGGGTGGCCAGGACCGCGGGGCTGGCAGGCAGGGCGGCCAGGGGCAGCCGGGGGCTGGTGCTGGGCTCCCCACTGGCGAGGGCGCTCTCCGGGGCGGGTGTCCGGGGAACATTGAGCTTGGTGCCGACGCCGAGCTTGGTCAGGGACTTGCCAGGGTTCAGCTTGGCGAGCTCGCCCATGCTCAGGCCGTTGGCCCGGGCGATCGCAGCGGCGGTCTCACCCTTCTTGACGACATGGACCGAGACATTCGCGGAGGCAGGGGCTGGCCGGGAAACCGTCTTCCTGTGGGTTCGCTTGGGGGCGGCCTGAAGGCCAGGACTCAATGACGCGATAACGAGGGTCAGGATGGCAAGACGCATGGGGGAACTCCCGGCTGGAACGGAAAAGCCTGCTTCGCTAGGCCTCCAAATGGGGGTGGTCACCCCGGTTGCGCGTTGGTGGGAACAGTCGAACGTTCAGCTTATCGGCAGTACGGGAGATTGCATATGCAAAAGTTTTCCATTAAGGCTAAGGCTCCCAAGGGCAGTCGGCCCACGGCAGCAGCACTTGTCCTCGCCGACCCCCTTCTTTGCGGAGCAACCGGGCTGGGCCCAGGGACATGCCGTGGCTGACAGCCTTGAGCATGTCGTAGAGCACCAGCAGGCCGATGGTGACCCCGGCCAGGGCCTCCATCTCGATGCCGGTGCGGCCTTCGCAGCTCACCTCGACCCGGAGCCAGGCCCGGCGGGTGGCGGAGTCCCAGTGGTGGGTGACGTCCACGGCCTCGATGGCCAGAGGATGGGCCAGGGGGATCAGGTCCGCCGCCCGCTTGACCCCACCCACGGCGCCGAGCCGGGCCACGGACCAGGGATCGCCCTTGGGGCCGCCGCCCCGGGAGAGCGCTTCCGCCGCCGGGGCATCCAGCTCCAGGTAGCCGGCGGCGATGGCGCGGCGCCGGGTGACGGACTTGGCCGAGACGTCCACCATGCGGGGGCGGCCTTCGGGATCGAGGTGGGTGAGCTCAGCCATGGGTGGTCCCTTTCAGGCGCTCCAGGCCAGGAGGATGTCCCGCAGCGCGGCGGTGTCCGGGGCATAGGCCCGGGGCCCGCAGGCGGCCAGGGCCTCCTGGGTTGCGAAACCGTGCCCCACGGCGAGGCTGGGCACCCCCGCAGACCGGGCCATGTCCAGGTCGAAGGAGGTGTCCCCCACCATGAGCATCTCCTCGGCCGGGATGCCCGTCCGGGCCTGCATGAGCTCGAGGGTCTCCGGGTGGGGCTTGCCGTGGGTGACCTCGTCCGGCGTGATGATTGGATCAAAGGTGGTCTCCCAGCCGAAGAGGGCCAGCTGCCGCACCACCGGGATCCTGCGCTTGGAGGTGGCCAGGCCCATGCGTACGCCCCGGTCCTGCAGCTCCCGCAGGAGCTCGGGAATGCCCGGGAAGGGCTTCAGCAGGTGCTCCTCCTCGGCGTGGGCGTAGCTCCGGTAGGCCTTGAGGACGACCTCGTATTCCAGCTCCAGGTGGCCGAAGGTGTGGCGGATGCCTTCTTCCAGGGGCAGACCCACGCAGCCCAGCCAGGTCGCCATGAGGCTCCGGGGCTGGCCCAGGGCCCTGAGGGTGTGGTCCATGCCCGCCTCGATGAGGGGGCGGCTGTCCACCAGGGTGCCGTCGAAGTCCCAGGCGATGAATCTCAAGGAGGCTCCAGGGTCAGGCGGAGGGCAGGTGCAGGGCCTGGATGAAGGTGGCCTCGGTGGCCTCCTGCAGCTCGGCGACCACGGCGGGCGGTACCGGGGAGTCCACGGACAGGATCACCATGGCCTCGCCCTTCTTCTCCCGCCGGCCCAGGTTCATGCAGGCGATGTTGATCTCGTGCTGGCCCAGCACCGTGCCGATGCGCCCGATCATGCCCGGGCGGTCCAGGTAGCTCAGCAGCAGCATGTGGGGCTCCGGCAGGAAGTCCATGGCGAAGTCCCGGAGCCGGACGATGCGGGGCGAGCCCTCGAAGAGGGTGCCGGAGATGACGCGGGACCCGCCAGGACCCTCCAGGGTGAGGGTCACCAGGTTGGAGAAGGCGCCGCCCTGGCTGGACTTGTGCTCCTCGACCACCAGGCCCATGCGCTCGGCCACCAGACCGGCATTGACCATGTTCACGGGCTGGTCCGTGGCGCGGTCTAGCAGGGCCGCCAGACCGCTCACGGTCAGGGGTGAGCAGTCGTGGTGGGCGATGGCGCCACTGAAGCCGAAGGTGATGCGGTCCAGGTTGCCCTTCAGCAGCTGGAGACCGAACTCGGCGAGGACGGCCATGAGCTTGAAGTAGGGTCGCATCTGGTCCATGACGGCCGGATCGAAGCGCGGCAGGTTCACGGCGTTCTCCAGGGGGGCGCGGTCCAGATAGTTCAGGATCTCGCGGGAAACGTCCACCGCCACGTTCACCTGGGCCTCCTGGGTGTTGGCCCCCAGGTGGGGGGTGACCACCAGGCGGTGCTGGGCGATGAGCTCGCGGAGCACGGGGGAGCTGGGGGGCTCCTCGGACCAGACATCCACCGCCGCCAGGGCCACCTGGCCGGACTGGAGGCCCGCCAGCAGGGCGGGCTCATCGAGGATCCCGCCCCGGGCCACGTTGAGCAGGATGACGCCGGGCTTCAGGAGGGCGAACTGATCCGGGCCCAGGAGACCCCGGGTCTCCTCGTTGAGGGGAGTGTGGACCGTCAGGATGTCGCAGCTGCGGCAGAGCTCGTCCAGGTCTGTCAGCCGGACGCCCAGGTCCTGGGCCCGCTTGGCGCTGATGTAGGGGTCGCAGCCCAGCACCTCGCACTCGAAGGCCTTGAGGCGCGTGGCCACCCGGCCGCCCACCTTGCCCAGGCCGATGACGCCGGCGGTCTTGCCCTTGAGCTCGACCCCCGTGAACTTCGCCCGCTTCCAGTCGCCGGACTTGAGGCTGGCGTTGGCGTCCGGGATGTGGCGGCAGGCGGAGAGCAGCAGGGCGAGGGTGTGCTCTGCGGCGCTGTTGGTGTTGCCGAAGGGGGCGTTCACAACGATCACGCCCTTGGAGCTGGCGTAGTCCACGTCCACGTTGTCGATGCCCACCCCGGCCCGGGCCACGATCTTCAGGTTCGTGGCGGCGTCCAGCAGGGCCTTGTCGACGGTGGTGCCGCTGCGGGTGATGATGGCGTCGTAGGCACCCACACAGGCATGGAGAGCTTCCCGGGACAGGCCGAGGCGGACGTCCAGGCTGATCCGCGGGTCAGCCTGAAGGAGGGCTAGACCCTCGTCGGTCACCTCATCGGTCACGATGATCTTCATGGTGGGGCTCCGCGGTCGGCCGCAGGCTCTGCGGCACGGGAAGGGAATCCACCACCATAGCCCTGGAAGCCTTCCGGGACAAGGCTGGCCCGCTGAGCCGGGGCTCCTACTTCTTGTAGATGCCTGCCCCGAAGATAAAGTGCTCCCAGACCTCGATGTAGCTGGTCTTGGGTTCCTTCTTGTTGTCCTTGGGGTTCACGTAGATGTAGTCGTGCCAGCCCTTGCCCTTGGTCTTGGCCAGGGCCACGCGCTCCTTGATGAACTCGCGGCCATCCGGGTCCTTGGCGTTGATCTGGTTGACGCCCACCTTGGCCGCGCCCTGGCCGTGGGCCAGGACCTTGCCGTCCATGTCATAGACGAACACGTAGAGCTCCCCGCCGTGCCGGGAGAACTTGCCCCCGCTCTTGGTGATCTCCTTGAACGCGGCGTCCTTGCCGCTGGCCTTGGCGAAGGCGATGGCCTCCTTCACGAGGGCTTCGGTCTCGGCGGGAGTTATCGCCTGGGCGGCCAGGGACAGACAGAGGACTGGGAGGAAGAGGGCAGCCTGGAAGCGGCGCATGGGTTCTCCTTGAAGGTGACTCCCACTGTTTCGGAGCGGCTGCGGCTCGAATTAATTTTCGGCGCTGCTCAGGTCTCCTGATCCGGCAGGGGCTCGGGATCCGTGCCGAACACCCCCTCCCACTTGGCCACCACCACGCTGGCCAGGCCGTTGCCGATGACGTTCACGGTGGTGCGGGCCATGTCCATGATCTCGTCCACCGCCAGCAGCATGGCGATGCCGGCCTCGCCGGGCAGGCCGAAGCTGCCGCAGGTCCCGGCGATGATGACCAGGGTGGCCCGGGGCACCCCGGCCACGCCCTTGCTGGTGAGCATGAAGGTGAAGACCATGAGCAGCTGCTGGCCGAAGCTCATGTGGATGCCGGCCGCCTGGGCGATGGTGAGGCTGGCCAGCACCAGATACAGCGTTGAGCCGTCCAGGTTGAAGCTGTAGCCCGTGGGGATGACGAAGCTGGCCACCTGCCGGGGCACCCCGAAGCGGACGACCTCCTCCAGCAGCTTGGGCAGGGCCGCTTCGCTGCTGGCGGTGCTGAAGGCCGTGAGGGCCGGGTCCTTGATGGCCTTGATGAAGCCCAGGATGCGGATGCCTGCCAGCCAGGCCACGGGCACGAAGACCAGGACGAACAGCAGCGACAGGGCCAGGTAGAGGCTCCCCACCAGCAGGCTGTACTGCTTCAGCAGGTGGAACACCGCCGGCCAGCCCTTGATCACGGTGCCGTTGATGCTGTGTCCGGCGGCCATGTGGCTCACGTTGTAGGCCATGGCGCCGAAGACCCCCAGCGGCGTGAGGGTCATGACGAAGTCGGTGTACTTGAACATGGTCTGGGCCACGCCGTCGAAGAAGGCCAGCACGGGCCTGCCCCGCTCGCCGACCTTGGTCAGGGCGATGCCAAAGAGGGTCGCGAAGATCACCACCGGCAGGATGTCGCCCTCGGCAGCGTGCTGGATCAGGTTCGAGGGGAACAGGTGGAGGGCGATCTCCCAGCCGGTCTTCGCTTTGGCGGCCACCACCGCGGAGTGGGCGGTCATGTCCATGGGCAGGTTGGCGCCGGGCTTCAGCCAGTTGGCAACGCCCAGGCCGATGAAGAGGGCCAGGGTGGTCACCACCTCGAAGTAGAGCAGGGCCTTGCCGCCCATGCGCCCCACGGCCTTGACGTCCCCGGTCTGGGCGATGCCCACGATGATGGTGGACAGCAGCAGGGGCACGATCAGGCCCTTGATGAGGCTGATGAAGGCCTTGGACAGGAAGCGGAAGAGGTCGTAGGCCACGGGATACTGGTCCTGGGGCAGGAAGCCGCCGAGCGCCACGCCCATGAGCAGACCCACGAAGATCCAGAAGGTGCTGGAGCGGTACCAGGGTCGTTTGGCGGTCACGGGGGCCTCGCAAAGGATGTGGCAGTTTGGCATGGGAACCGCGCCAGGTCCTCTCCGGGCCGGCCTGTGGGATCATGGGGACTTGTGTGTGGGAGTGCTGCATGGCCTCGTTCGACCTCCTCGTCATCGGTTCCGGCCCCGGCGGCTACATCGCCGCCATCCGCGGCGCCCAGCTGGGTCTGGCCACCGCCGTGGTGGAGAAGGACCCCCTGCTGGGTGGCACCTGCCTGCACCGCGGCTGCATCCCCGCCAAGACCTGGTTGGAGACCGCCCACCGCTTCGAGCAGATGCAGGTGGCCGGCGACTACGGCATCGACGGGGTGGAGGCCGAGGCCCTGCACGCGAACCTGACGACCATCGTCAAGCGCAAGGGCCGCATCGTCTTCAAGAACGCCAAGGGCATCGAGTTCCTCATGAAGAAGAACAAGGTGGCGGTGCTGAAGGGCTTCGGCCGCCTGCTGGGCTCCGGCCGGGTGGAGGTTGCAGGCGAGGTCCACGAGGCCAAGCGCATCATCGTGGCCACGGGCTCGGGCCCCAAGGACATCCCCGGCCTCGAGACCGACGGCCTGCGCGTGCTCAACAGCGACCACATCCTCGACCTGGCAGAGCTGCCGGCGCACCTCGTCATCCTCGGGGCGGGCGCCATCGGCGTGGAGTTCGCGTCGGTGTTCAGCCGCCTGGGCTCCAAGGTCACCCTGGTGGAGTTCATGGACACCATCCTGCCCCTGGAGGACGAGGACATCGGCCTGGAGCTGGCCAAGATCCTGCGCAAGTCCTACAAGATCGACGTGCGCACCAAGACCAAGATCACCTCCATCGAGCGCCGGGAGGACGGCATCCTCTGCCACCTGGAAGGCGAGAGCGCCGGCGAAGTGCTGGGCAGCCACCTGCTCGTGGCCGTGGGTCGCGCCCCCCGGCTGGAGGGTGTCGGCCTGGAGAAGACCAAGGCCCAGGTGGACCGCGGCTGCGTGGTCATCGACCGCTTCATGCAGACCGGCGAGCCCGGTCTCTATGCCATCGGCGACATCGTCCGCACGCCCTGGCTGGCCCACGTGGCCAGCGACGAGGGCATCGTGGCCTCCGAGCACGCGGCCCAGAGCCTGGGCAAGGACGTGCATCCCCACCCGGTGCGCTACGACCGCTTCCCCGCCTGCACCTACTGCGATCCCGAGGTGGGCACCGTGGGACTCAGCGAGAAGGCCGCCAAGGCCAAGGGCCACGATGTTCAGGTGGGCACCTTCCCCTTCGCGCCCATGGCCAAGGCCAACATCGTGGGCGAGCCCCACGGCTTCATCAAGATCGTGGCCGACAAGCAGTACGGCGAGATCCTGGGCATCCACATCCTGGGCCCCAAGGCCACGGAGTTAGTGGCCTCCAGCGTGGCGCTGATGGGCGGCGAGTTCACGGTGGATGAGCTGATCCAGACCATGTATCCGCATCCCACCCTGAACGAGGTCTTCCCCGAGGCGGCGCGGGCTGTCTATGGCCGGGCGCTGAACATGTAGTTCCGGATTCAGCCCCGGTCGAGCCAGGCCAGGGCGTAGGCATAGGCCCCCAGGGCCGTGGCGTGGCTGGTGCCCAGCCGCGAGATCCCCACGCCGGTGCGCTTGAGGGCGTCGTAGGGGACGCTGCGGTCCGTGCCCGGCACCAGCAGCTGGCGGACATCCCCCATGAGGAAAGCCGCCTTGCCGGCGGGCTCCTCCAGGTTGAAGGCCTGCACCTCCATGCGGGGGACGGGGCAGCCATCGAGGGTCTGCAGGGGCGCGTTCATCTCGGCCACCAGGCTGGGGAGGAACAGCGGCGCCGCGCCGCTGAGTCCGCCCCCGATGACCACCAGGGCATCCAGCAGGGTCACGGCCTCCGCCAGGGCGTTGCCGGCCACCTGGCCCAGGCGCTCGAAGGCGCCCCGCGCTTCGGCGGCGGGGCCCGGCCTGAGCCCCATGCCCATCTCGAAGATCTCCCGGGGTTCCGGGCAGGCATCCAGAGGCACTCCCGCCGCCTCGGCGTAGGCCCGCCGCACGGCGCGGATTGCCACGCCTTCCTCGGACGAGGACAGGGGATGCAGCTTGTTCCGGAGGGCCCAGATCTCGGTGCCCGCGGCGTTGTCGCCCCGGAAGAGCTGGCCGTTCACCACCAGGCCCCCGCCGAAGCCGGTGCCGAAGGTGACCCCCAGCAGGTTGCTGAAGCGCTTGGGGCTCCCGGCCTCGGCCAAGGCGGCATTGACCTCGGGCAGCAGGCCGCCCAGGGCCTCGCCGTAGGCGAACAGGTCACCGTCGTTGTTGATCAGGACCGGCACGCCGAAGCGGGCTTCCAACAGGGGACCCAGGGGCACACCGCCCCGGAAGCCGGCCAGGTTCACCAGGTCGCCGATGACGCCGTTGGGATAGTCGGCGGGGCCCGGGAAGGCGAAGCTGATGGCCTCGGCGCCGCCGCAGCGGTCCCAGGCCTCTTGGAACCCTTCCTCGATGCCCCGGATGCAGGCAGCCAGATCGTGGCCCCGAGAGGGGTGGGTGACGGGCGGAAGGATGGCCTGGCCGCCGCGCATGGCGCCGAACACGAAGGTGGTGCCCCCGGCGTCGAGGGTGAGCACGGTGCGGGGATCGCCGAAGAGATCCACTTCAGGCCTTCCGTCCGGCGGGCAGGCTCAGAGAGGGGGCGGCTGGGGGGAACATGGCTCCAGCCTAACGTCACTGCGGTTGCGTGAGGAGCCTCAGCACCGGGCACAGAAATGCGGGGGCCCCGGCAGGTCCGCCAGGCGGGTCAGGGCCAGACCCCAGGCCACCGGGGAGCCCCGGAAGGCGGCGATCTCCGGTGTCAGCTGGCGCAGGGCGTGGAGCGGGGCGGGGTCTGCGGGCAGGGGCAGGAAGGGGACCGGGGCCCCGGTGGCCGCTCGGAGCGCGCCCCGGAGGGCCTCCGACAGCGGCGTGGCGCCGGGCAGCTCCAGGGGCGGGATCCGCAGCGCCGCGCCCTCGGGCAGGGGCACCCCAGGCCAGAGGTCCGTCTCGAACCCATTGCCGGCGTGGGTCTGGACCTCCACCCACTCCGGGCGCCGGAAGACCTGCTTCCGCCGGTCGGAACCCCAGTCCGCCAGGAGGCGCTTCAGCTCGGCCTTCTCCAGGGGACCCATGGGCGCCTTGGCCAGAGGGACCGGCGTGGGCCGGAAGACCCGCCCAGGCAGGCGGCGCACCAGCATGGGCTCTCCTGTGAGCCAGGGCAGGCCCGCGTCGAGGGCGGCCACCAGGGCGCCGAGGCGGCGGCGGTGCAGCTCCAGGGCCGCCGCCAGGTCGCAGCCGGGCAGGGGCAGGAGGGCCAGCACACTCAGGTCGAGGCCGCGCGCCTGGACCTGCATCGCAGCCTCCAGGGGCGCCTTAAGATCTGCGGCCTCGCGGCCCAGGACCAGCACCTGCTTCGCCCCGTGGGACCCGAGCCGCTCGACGAGAACCAGGCCTCCGGTCCCGGCGCTGAGCAGGGTGCCGCCCAGTTCTCCGGCAAGCTGCAAAGCGGCGGGGTTCAGCATCCCTGGATGGTAGCAGTGGCGGCAGCCTGCGCTACTGGCACCGGAACCCTAAGGCCCCGGCGGGCTTCTCCTGAAGGAGGCCCGCCACGGCACGGCCGGTAAGGGCAGCGTCCTCTCATAGCTGAGCTTCCGCTGGAGGGCCACCCAGCCCGGCGCAGCCGGCCGGGGCCGCCAGGTCCGGCGGGGTATGCGGAAGGGCCGCCAGGGGTAGGCCTCGAACCGGAGCTCCATGGGACTACTTCGTGATCTCGAAGGTGGCAGCGGTGGGGCCCGTGACGGCCACCGTCTTCTGGGTGGCCTTCAGCTTCGGATGCCAGACCTTCACGGTGTAGGAGCCGTTGGGCACATTGGGGATGGTGTAGCTCCCGTCCGCGCTGGTGACCGCGTAGTAAGGCGTCGGCACCGCCACCACGAAGCCCTCCATCTCCGGATGGACCTTGCACAGCAGCGTGGCCGCGCACTCCTTGCCGAAGGTGTAGCTGCGGACCTGCCCCTGGGCCCAGGTGCCCAGGTTGAACTTGTCGCAGCAGGCGTCCGGGGAGAACACGTTGTGCAGCACTGCGTCCGAGTTCAGGTAGTCCACGGTGGTGCCCACCAGGACGGGCAGCACATGGGGGCTGAACACCAGGTTCTTCTGGTCCATCTTGGCGTGCTCCTTGGGGGCCGCGAAGGTCTTC
>Ga0208507_1000089_pt1 | contig 75651 bp, 81 predicted proteins | sample CryBogCBH12Aug01_FD_184626 | JGI IMG/M metagenome (GOLD analysis project Ga0208507, IMG submission 184626) | Freshwater microbial communities from Crystal Bog, Wisconsin, USA - CBH12Aug09.1 (SPAdes) (version 2) | ecosystem: Environmental > Aquatic > Freshwater > Lake | place: Crystal Bog...
ATGTTATTGATATGTTATTGATATGTTATTGATATGTTATTGATATGTTATTGATATGTTATTGATATGTTATTGATATGTTATTGATATGTTATTGATATTTGTTGCTGTTTACTGCTGTTGATATAAACATCTTTGTAAGTAGTAATAATTTCATATTCTCCGTTAAAAATATAATAATATATAAAAAATGAAAGTGACTCTAGTCACTGGAGCAAGTCAAAATCATTTCAAAACATTGATTCAATTCATTGAATGTTTTATAGTTAAAACACAAAATTCCACAAATAATATTAAGTTAATAGTATATGATTTAGGACTGGATAGTAACAATTTTGAGTTAATTCAGTTAAAATTTAAAGAATCAAATATTGAATACAAAGCATTTGATTATAGTCAATATCCGGATTATTTTAATATCAATATAAATGCAGGAGAATATGCATGGAAACCATGCATATTATATAATGAATGTGTGATTAATGGTGATATAGTAATATGGATGGATAGTGGCAATTTATTATTAGATAATTTATCTAATTTAATTAAAGAAATTAAAGAAAATTATATTCATACTGCTTGCACATCAGGAAATATCAAATTATGGACTCACCCATTGACATTATCATATTTAAATTGTCCAGAATCTTTTTTATCGTTGTATAATAGAAATGGTGCGTGTGTGGGTATAAATTATAATATAGATTATGTAAAAGATTTTATTAATGAATGGAAAAATTGTGCGTTAGTTAAAGATTGTATAGCCCCATCTGGCTCAAGTCGACAAAATCATAGACAAGACCAATCAGTTTTATCCGTTTTATATTACAAATACTTGCATAAGTATAATTTTTATACCCAATCCACTTATAATGGTTATGTACTTCACCAAGATATTGATTAAGAGGATATTGATTAAGAGGCTATTCATTCAATTTATATTATTTGATTTTATGTATTCATATAATTTTGAGTGTATCATTGAATCTATTTCATTTCCCATTAAGAAGGGTAATAAAAGAAATTTTGAGTCATTAATTTTTGCTCCTATGTCATTATCTCTGTAATTTTCTACAGATTTGTTAGTGTAAACACTATTTACATATATAACATTTCTGTAACAACCATATCTGGCACATGCATCACCATTATTTGTCGAAAGTTGAAATGAGTTAAGAATTTCAGTCATTTGCTTTGGAATATCACTACATACAAAAATTATTGTGTCTAATTCGTATTTAGTGGTTTTTAAATATTAAATTAATTTGAAATTAAGATCATTGATTAATATGAAAGATAAAAATGATAAAAAATGATTAAAATTTTATTACAAGGTGTTAATGAATCGCATAATTAGGGCATTACTATTATAACACAAGAATGAAATTTTACAATGAAATGTTTGTAGGAAGCATAATTTTCTATATACTATCATGCGTTTCATATGAAATTGAAAAGACTGATCAAGGAATATATTCACAATACAAAGAGTGTATGAATGAGTGTCATTCGAGAGTTAGAACATGTACGATTTATGTAGAATCAGTCAGATTATTTAGTGATGATTATGTTGGTGTGTATGAGAGAAAAGAGCAAGTTTATTATGTGCAAGTCTCTTCTAATGGTTCTTCTGATAATAGTACTTCTGATAACAGAAAATATATTATCAATTATAAGCCTTATTACACAAATTCTACAGTAGCAAAGTGCATATTAGACAAAGACACAAACTTATATGATGTCTTTCGAGGATATAAACCTGAAGGATTTTTCACGAACGATGAGTGTCGTTGTATGCATCATTTTAAGATGTCGAAACAATTTTATAGAGCATTTATTGGAACATTCCTAATAGCATGGTTTTTTATATGTTTTAATTCGCTCTAATATAACATGCTAATAAATCTTCTTTTGATTTATTAAAGACTCATGATCTTTATAACTTTGCAAAACTGATAATATACTAATAACACTAGACTGAAATTTATATGCATTTATAAATAAATCATCTGAGTCAACTAGATTATCTTTAATAAATTCATGAAATTGTTGAAGGTTTTTCACTCTCTTATGAGAGAAATCTTCATGTGTATTCATTAGTGAATTTAAATGATCATCAAATATTGATATAGTATTATCAATGTTCCACGAATTGAAGGAAGCACAATTCGAATAAATCATACGCAAATTGTGATTTTCATCAATTAACTCTGCCATTACCTTTCTTCTTTGGTAGTCAGTAAACGCATTACAAAGATCAAATTTTTTTGATCATTTTTTATTGTGAGCTATTCACATTCAATATACATCAACCATAAAAAAGCTTTTTCCCAATATCCCATATTTTTTGTTGTATTTTTTTGTATTTTTGTTTATCTTTGTATATAGAGAATGTTTCCATTGAACCTTAATAGCCCTAATCCTTTTACGCCAAATTATTCCCAATCACAAGATAAGAATTATCTTGTACTAAATAATCCAATTAATAGAGCTAAGGCAGGAGTATCACACTTAGATAATAGTTTTCTTATATCTAGCCAATATTTTCAATCTGCAAAGAACACGCCAATTATTCAATCAGCTGAAAGATCTATACAAAAAGCTCTCTAAAGCTCTCTAAATTAACACTAGACACAACTAATAGAAATATTTCTTTGATATATATCATAGAAATAATTATTCATTATGTCTAGTTGTGTTACAATATGTCTTATTATTCTAGTAACATTATTTACTGTTGTAATTAATAGATTGTATTTCAAAGATTCTACAGAGAACTTTTCTCAAATGTTACAAAGAGTTGTAAAGAGACCATTGCTTACTAATGTTAAGTCAAATCCAGACAATCATAAATATTCACCAACATATTACAAAGATCCATCAGTGATGACAGAAAAACAGCAACAGAAATTTCTAAATAAAGCAAAATTTATGAAAATGACAATTCAAGATTATATTAATTGGTTAAAAATGGCAATTAAATATAATAAACCTCTAAATGACCATCATAGTAGAGCATATTCTAAATACATGAATGGGATTAGATTAGATCTAAATGATATACCGACTGTATATGATAATCCAGTACCTCCAGAGAACGCTCAACAATATTATGATAACTATATTAAGTCAATTAGTCCAATTTATGGACATTAAGTAAGCAATAATATAAGCAATAATGTTCGGGTTGCAAGAACTAAACAAATTCTATTTCATAGATATAGAACGAACTTCATTTACAATATTATCTGAATGTATTTTAATTATGATAAATTACTTAAGAGCACTACTAATGTGAGTGAAGATTCTGACAGATATACTATAAGTGAATTAGTACAATTTATAAATGAGTACAGTACAATATATGGCATTCTTCTTATTGATTACTGTAATGGTGAGAAACAGGCTACAAGAATTCTAGTAGAAAAGATCCTAAGTTTAATTAAAAACGATTATACTAATGCTGTAAGTGAATCAAAAACAAATCCGCGCACACCTATTAAATCAAAAGTGTATGATCTTCTTATTATTACTGAGAATGAATTACAAGCAAAGAAGATACGTGCTATTGCTGACTCGCAAAGTTCTCTCAATGTTCCAAGTACTGTTAGTGCTGTTAGTGCTGTTAGTGCTGTTAGCACACAAAGTGAAAAAGAAGACTTATATGAAAAGTCTGAAAAAACTATATTTGCTCCAAGACAATTCATTAAAAGTCAAGTAACTAGCAAACAAATACCTCAAAGCAGTCAACCGAGTAAAAAACAAGAACCTCTATTTAGATTAATTCCAAAACCAAAAGAACCAAGAGAACGAGAACCAAAAGAACCAAGAGAACCAAAAGAACCAAGAGAACAAGGCGAAAAGAGCGAACGAAGTGAATTAAAAATGAAATTAAAACAACAAGCAATAAAGTTGTTTGATAAAGATTCTATTGGGCATATAGCGCAGTCTTACGATTATGACTGTTCAATGCTTGAAAGTAATAATTTTAACATAACCAGTAAAGATGTTGGTGGAGGTGGTGATTGTTTTTATTTATGTTTTATTTATGGTATGAAATCTATAATTAATAGTCCACAATTTGCATCTGTTAATGGTGTTAATAGTGACGAGTCTACTAAATTAATAGCAGAAATTATAAATACTATTCCTGATATTTCTGAACAAGTTATAACATTAAGAAATACTATTTTAGGCATTTTGGATGAAAATCCAGCAATAATGAACAATTATATAGAAGATATACTTAATAATACAGATCAAAATTCAGCTAAAGAGAAGAGTCAATTAGAAGCAATTTTGAAAGATACAAAAGAAAAACAAATAATAGATGAAGAAGGATTACCTATTTATGTTACAGATGATAATATAACTGATTTTAAACATTTCATGATTAATACAAATAAGTATGCATCTAATTTTGATTTGATGTTATTATCTACTATGTTTAGATGCAATTTTCTAATTTACACGAAGGATAATGGGCAATTTATCCTAATTAAAGATGATCGTGACGATGCACCAGAACCATTATTTACTATTGTTTTTGTTTATTTAAGTGCTGGCCAACATTATCATGTTGGCTTTATCTATAAAGATAAAACTGTTCTCTTATCTTATGCTATAAATTCAGAATTGTGTTCAGTGAATGGCGAAACAGATAATCTAGTTAATCTATTAAGATTGAATGATAAAAATATCACCGTTACATATTCTAAATAGGTTGGGGTGGGGGGACAGCTTGGGGGACAGCTTGGGGGACAGCTGTCCCTGATAACCCCCTCGCTTAGGAGCATTCTAGTAAGTTTGGGGTTATGCGGGTGGGACATGTCCCCAAAAAAATGTAAAATATTTATAAATATAATTGTATAATTATATAATTCTCTGATTCTCTGTAATATGCAAATTTTTGTCAAAACACTTACAGGTAAGACTATAACGCTTGAAGTTGAAGCTTCTGATTCTATCGAAAATGTTAAAGCAAAGATTCAGGATAAAGAGGGAATTCCACCTGATCAACAACGTCTAATATTTGCTGGAAAGCAACTTGAAGATGGTAGAACTTTAGCAGATTATAACATATCTAAGGAATCAACACTACATCTTGTTTTACGTTTGAGAGGAGGCTAATGAGATTAATAATACTAATGTAATACAAAGAGTATTATCACTACTTTGCATACGCAGTTTAGTGTTAGTTTCATACAAAATCAAATTTAAAGTATTTAAAGAAATGTCAATTAACCTAGATGTAATTATATATGTGATATGTGATATGTGATATGTGATATGTGATATGTGATATGTGATATGTGATATGTGATATGTGATATGTGATATGTGATCACTTGACACTACCAACAAACAGATTATGTGTGCCAATACAGGTATATATATAATATATTTTTGTGCTCAATTTATGGCATTCTATCCAGATTCAGTTAATATATGGCTCAGACATAATAATGTGGATGTTGAATCATCAAATCGATATATCACCACATCACCACAAACAACATGTGTTAGTACATCATGGGGATTTTTGAAAATTACCGATAGTAATGAATACTATACAATTTGCTGGTCTAGTACTAATGGCCATACAATAATGACTGCATATATTGCGACCACCGATCCATCTATACCCGCCAGTCCATCAATTAATGTAATAATTATGCAGGTAGCATAAAAATGATTTTGAAAACGTAAATAGTTTATTTTATACTCACACTATGATAATCGGGCTTACAGGACAATGCGGAACAGGTAAAGATACTATCGCACAATATCTTGTTTCAAAAGGATACAAACAAGTGGCATTCGCGGATAAATTAAAAGAAATAATCGCTATCATCACAGGATGGTCAAGATCACAAATTGATGGACTAACTGAAGAATCGCGCATATTCAGAGAAACAATAAAACATCCAATATACAATTTAACCTGTAGAGAATTACTTATCAAAGTAGGAAATGATATGTTCCGTAATATGTTACACCCGGATATATGGGTCAATCTAATAGATCTACACCATAAACGTGAAAGTGGTGATTTGATAGTTGTATCAGATATAAGATATACGAATGAAGTTGTTAGATTAAGGCAATCTAAAGATTTTATATTAATCCAAGTAGGAGAAAATCCGGTACTTGATGAGGATATAAAATCCGATATCATTGTGTTGAATAACGGCACAAAAGAAGAACTTTATGCAAAAATAGATGCAATCATATACGGAATCGGAAAGTTATAGAAACTCTTGTCGTTCTAGGAATTCCTTTGTCCGATTTGCGCGATTTTATTTGATGCGTATATTTATATCTTGAATCGCCCGTCATTACCACGAGCGAACACGGATTTAAAGAAATATCGTAATCATCAAATGTCATTTCAACATGCGATCCTAATGATATACACATAATCCATTCCCCAAATTGCTTGGGATCATCAATGTGCTTAGATATTCCTTGACCTGGAACATATTCATTTATAATAATCTGTAATTTATCACCAACATCATATCCATATCCAGCATTAACTATAGACATGTGTAGATTCCTTAAAATTTCAGGCACAGGTTCAACTTTATACGATGAATCAGACTGCGAAAACGTATATGAATATAATGATCCATAATGTTGCGTGCGACGGTTTAAACTATTATTCCACGGTTGATCATAAATATACTTAAGTAATGTTTGATGTTCTTGTTTCGAAATAAAATCTCCTATATATGTGAGTCCGGGTGGTGAAGATGCGGATGAAGAAGATGAAGATGAAGATGAAGATGAAGATGAAGATGAAGATGAAGATGATAGTGACATACAATATAAGATACAATATAAAATTTTACTTTTTCATATATTTCAATCAATTAAAAATATTATAAAACATGCAGTATATGCGCTTATAATGACTGAAATACAATTTACAATGAGTCAACTAATTACATATGTGATTATATTTTTACGATCTTTTTTTGCTAAATTTATGCGTGCAAAGTAAGAATTTAATTAAAACGGTATCTTTGATATCGTCAAAAAAGTTACATATAAAGGTTATATTTTTTAATTAACATTGGATATTCCATTTTAGTTATTATTAAGATGTTGATTAAGATTGTTGATTTGTGATACACAAAAAAAATGATTTTTTTAAATAAATCCGAGTATGATCCAAATTTTCTAAACATGGAAAATAAAAGAAATGTAAAATGGTTTATCGGTCATCCTGAAGATGATGATAAACCATTTATATTTAAAATTAAAATAAAACAAATATTTTTTTCTCGATATGGAGAAGGTAGAAATATATGATATATGATATATCATATATGATATATCATATATGATATATGATATATCATATATGATATATCATATATGATATATCATATATGATATATGATATATGATATATCATATATGATATATGATACACGATACACGATACACGATACTTGCTTTATTGTATTAATGATTCTTAAATAAACTAATAATTTATCTTTGTTATACTTTTTGTGTTTTACACACCTGCATATTCGGCACGATGTTGGATGGGAAATATCTTTATATAACTTTTCTACGTTTTGCCGAATACGCCTACGGGCATATTCGGCACGATGTTTATCAATTATTAATAGATGGAATATATAAGAAATATGAAATATATGGTCGCGATAATATGTTATTAACATTACCTAATAAAAACAACAAAGATTATGATCCACGTGTACGAACTACTTTTATTGTTGCTGGATTTGATGCTATTTCTCCTTTTAATGTTAGTGATAAAATATCTGATTGGGTCAAAGTGAAAATATTTGATATATTATTTGGAACAAATTTTATTGGGTACCTTTTGTAGACTTTTTTGTTAGACTTTTTTTGTTAAACTTTTTTTGTTAAACTTTGGAAAAAAAACATGATGAACTACTTCATCATGTTTTTTTTCCAAAGACGCTCAAAGGCGGAGGTGAAAATTTGGAATAATTATGATGTTTTTTTGCCTCCTTGGTTGAAAAAAAACATGACGAAGTCTCTCAGTTGTGTGGGGATTTTTTTTTATTCAAAATTTTTCCTGATCGTAACTAAAAAAGTCGTTTTAAAAAAGAGTTTCAAAAATCCGGCTCTTAAAAAAGTGCCACAAAGTTTAACAAACTTTCCTCGTCTTTTTGGTCGTCTTTTTGTACGTCTTTTCTTCGTCTTTTCTTAGGCTTCTTGGTCGTCTTTTCTTAGGATAAGTTCTTTTTGGTAAAAGACACACAAGAGTATGTATTATATTCGTTAACTGATGTTCCAATTATACCACTCGCAAAAGCAGCTGGTTCTAATGTCAAACTGCAATATGCTGGGGGACGTGCCGTCACCCATAGCCCCCTTGCAGAGGAACATGCAAGAGACAAAGTTCAATTGATTTTTCAAGAAATCTATGTTAATCACGTAAAAAATGATTTTTATGCATATCTTATGAATCCTGTTACATACAGAGAAAGATTGTATAATCATTTTACAACAATTATATCATCAAAAGAAAAGACTGGCACTAATGCAACAATAATACAAGAATGTGCAATGCCAATTAAGGGTCGATTAGAAGGATTTTATATTACATTTCCGACAATTAATGATATTTCGAAATGTGTTTCTGTATCATTAACGAGTAATGGATTCTCGTTAATGCAATTATCAAATGTAATGTTAAATTCTATCGGAACTACTAAAGATAATACAGTATATGTACCTATTGACGGATCGGTGCCATACGGAAACTTTAACATGTTAAGCTCATTGCATTGTTCTCGATTAGATAATTTATCAATTAGAATAGTGTTTAATCAATATGTTGATCCTTGTACTATAATAACAAATGGATCAGAAACTATAACTTATACATCAAATCAGTTTGATTTGAATATTGAATATGGAAATATTCAGTCGAAACAACATATCAAAACTACGTGCGCATATTGTTTTGCAGTTTAACATAATGAAATCATATGCTGTAATAATTGTAGAACAATTACATGTTGTAAATGCAAAATAGAATATTACATGAATGAAAATAAACCTATAATCGGACATGACCCGAATTGTGGTGAGGATCTATGTTCCGTTAGCACTATTGGGGAACCTAGGTTCCCCATATCCCCTCCTATTAATAAGAAAGAAGCAGAATGTTATCATGATGTATGTGATAATGATTGTGGAACAATCTATTACAAAGGAGAAGAGTATTATATTTTAAATGGTAAAAAGATAAGTGGTCACAATCCCAAATGTGGATGTGATGACTCTGATGATGCTTATGATGCTTATGATGATTAAGAATTATTTTCCAAAAATATTTCAAAGCGAGGGGGTTATGGGGGACAGCTGTCCCCCACCCAAAAATGTTTCCATATTATTTTTTTAATAAATGCTTATAATAATAATCTATTAATAATGGAATTATACTATAATAAGTATCGTCCAACTACATTAAATGATTTTATTGGTAATGAGGTTTGTGTAGAACTGTTAAGTACTATGTTACAAAATGTTAATTGTCAAAACATAATGATTGTTGGTCAGAAACATGGAATCGGTAAGAAAACACTTGTAAGATTGATGCTTAAGTCATATTTCGGAGAACGATATGAAAATTATTTTATTGAACTATATGGATCAATAGATAGAGGTAAAGATACTGTATCCGAATATTCAGCAGGTAAAAAGAAAACAGATGCATATAAATTTAATATGATTACGTTCATTAATAAAAAAATAACGTTACCCGATGACAAATTAAGGATAATTGTGATATATGATTTTGAATGTATGACAGAAAAAGCTCAATTTACATTAAAAGGAATTATTGAAGATAAATCTAATAGAGTCAGATTTATATTTGTTTGTAATAAATTATCAAATGTATTACCTGCAATACAAAGCAGATGCACTCCTATTAGTTTAGATAAAATCCCTGATGATCTAATAATTACTAAACTAAAACATATTCATTCACTTGAGCAAAGTACTAAGAATACTGATGATACAATAAATGATACAATAAACGATACAGTATATGAAACTATTGCACGAATTGCTGACGGTGATATGAGAAAAGCAATGAATTATTTTCAAGTATGCAATAACATGCCACATGTTTCTTTTGAGAGCTTAAATAATTTGTTTAACATTGCACCTTATGACATATTAGCAGAATTGTTTATAAATTGTTCGAAAAATATTAAAAGTGGCACCTATCTAAAAAAATGTGTAGATACAGTAAACATATTTTTAAAAGACGGTTACAACAGTAATGATCTATTGTATATAATATTAAATATATTAATGACTGAAACGTATAATATAGAAAATTCAGTTCGTGTTAAATGTCTTGAACACATTACTGGATTTATTAAAGATTTTAACAAATCCCAGTCAAATATTCATTTGTATACTATTTTTTGTACTCTTCTTAGAGAGTCTTCTTAGAGAGTCTTTACGAAAGCAAAATATAACATTTAGCACAATAATAATGCTTTAATAAATTTATTCCATTTGCTACATGTTTTATACGATTTTCATGATTGCATTCAAATGTATTATTACAATCAGAGCATTTTAATATATACACTTTGCCTTTTTGTGATTTTGTTGTAAATCGTTTATGTTCGCACTCTCTATTTGTCATATTTATACTTTGTATTATTTATTTTATTCTTTTTATTTACTTAATTATTCTTTTTAATTTATTTTATTATTTACTTAATTATTCTTTTTTTCACTTGCTTAAAGAGTTAAGAAAATTAAGCAAATAGGCCTTCATCAACTACATGTTCTTTAATTTCTTCATTATCAACAAATGTAAAAGTTTCATTATCTATTATGTTTCCATGTTTTTTTAATACAATGTTTATAGTTTTTTCGTCACTTGAGTCGCTTTCTGCGTTAATAGTAAATTTTACCCACAATTGATCTTCTCCATGATTTAAACACCACCAATCATTGTCTCTTTTGACAGGAACTTGACCAAGATTTAATTCATTGCTTACATATTCGAGCAATGATTTGCTCATTTCATCACTTTGAGAATACTGTCCTCCATATAAATCAGCACTATCAGCACTATCAGCACTATCAATGTGTATTCTATTAATACATACCCCTGATAAATTTTCAATATCAATGCTACTATCATTACAACGTCCTGATAATTTATATAATGCATTGTTTGAAATATGCTTACGATCTATTATAAGACCAAGATTTGAGAGAAATATTAATAACTCATATCCTTTAAATTCTTCATTCATATGTAAAAGATTTTCACGAAGAAGATTCCTAGTTGACGTAATATTTAAATTTAGTAACATTCTATATACTTTATATACTTTATAATAATAAAAAATACTACTAAAGTACTACTAATGGAATACTAATGGAATACTAATGGAATGCCTAAAAAGACATTGTATTTGGAAATTGACTATCATTATTAATTTTTTTGAAAGATAACTGATCATCAACATTATAGATACATTCTTTCCTTAAGAAGTCAATTAATTCTTGATTCTTCTTTTCATCATCTCCAAGAAGTCTTCTATTATCATGTAAACAACAACATGCATGATAACAGAAGACTTTATCCTCTCCATTTTCATTCTTGAAATAGATTTTGTAGAATGTACTACAATCCATGACCGTACGTTCACGATTTAGTTTATTGTAACAATCGCCAAAACGAAAATTAGAAAAGTACTTGTTTTTTTCACTGTAGATTAATTTATCATAACAATCACGACATAAATCAAAATCTTCTACCTCTGTGTTTTCTGTGTATTTGTGATAACGTTGATCGCATTCGATCTGTTTTTGACATTGGTCACATGTATAATCGTCACAAATGTCGTAATTAACATAATATTTAATGTTCTTAATATAAATCAATTGATCATTATCATTAATAATTTGATCATAATCTAGATCATCAATTGCATAAAGTGGATTTTCTTTGCCAGATTTGCAATAATTAACATTCTCATAATACATTTGTGTGACATTTTCCATTGGAATTACTCTTTCAAATATCTTGAAAATATTCTCATTATTATTGTGATAAGTAGTCATTTAAAATGACTAATTAATAAAATTTATTTTTAAGTATTTTTACAAAGTAAAGGAGAAATGGTCTTAGTATACTATGGTATGGCATTAAATAAAAACAAGGTTAATCCAGTTCCATCTCCTAAAGCCTCACATAATATATTTCCATTGCACAAACAATAAAAATTACCACCACAATCTCCATCCAATTGGAGGACTGGTAATACCTGATCATAAATTTTACCCATTGATGTATATAATTGAATGTGTGTCTGTGTATAATCAGAATTAGCCTATTAGTCTATTAAAAAGTAATTGTATTTTAATAAATAAAAAATTGTTTAATTACTTTTTAATAGACTAATAGACTAATAGAATATGAAAACGATAGACATTTCGGGAAACTTAGAAGTTTGTTGTGATGAAGCTGGAAGAGGATCTCTTATTGGTCGAATTTATTGTGGAGCTTGTATATGGCCTGAGGGTTTTGAAACAAATGAAGTAAAAAGACTTGTAAAAGATTCAAAGAAATTTACTGGCGTAAATGCAAAGAGAAATAGAGAAGAAGCATATGATTTTGTGATTAAACATGCTATAGCATGGAATTCAGCATATGGAGAAGCAGAAGATATTGATAAATACGGTTTAGGAAAAATTTGGATGGATACAATGCATCGTGCAATATTAGGCATAAATATTTGCCCAGATACTATTATTGTTGATGGCAATTACTTTAAGGCATTACCTCCTATTGAAAATTACACTAACTATGAAGTAAAAACTGTGATAAAAGGAGATTCAACATACTACGGAATAGCGGCGGCGTCTATTATTGCCAAAGTAGAACATGACAGACATATAGAAGATTTAGTTTCGAAATATCCATACCTCGACGAACGTTATGGATTATTGAGTAATAATGGTTATGGAACTAAAGAGCATACAGATGCTATAATAAAATATGGTTCGAGTGAATTTCATAGAAAGTCTTTTAAAGGATGTTCATAAATACAATAAATACCATAAATACCATAAATTGTGTGGGCAACTGGATGGAATTAAGATAGAGACAAATGCATTGATTCTATGGTCGTATTACCATGGTTTGTGAGTGTGGTTTAATTTCATAATTTATTGCCGACTTAAAATTAATATGGTTACTTTGTGAAAAATTATATACGCTTGTAAACGTGTTTGTTTTAAAACAATTTTTAGTTGAATTCAACTTATTGGGCATAACATCATACCCAGCCTGATCACATGTATGAGTATCTTCAATAATGTAGAATCCATCATCATCAAGCAGTTCAAATAAGTAATTAAATGTCAATTGTTGATCATACATTAAATGACTACCATCATCTAAAATGACTTTAAACTTAATATTTTTCTCCTTACACATTTGTGTAAATAAAATAACTTCTCCTTCAACTGATTGATCGACTTTGAATAATTCTATATTAGATTTATATTGTAGCCACTCATTATAAAATTTATCAGCGTTTTCAAAATAATTGCCATTTCCTTGTTTTCCAGCAAAACTATCTATGCCATAAATAATTCCATTCGGAAAATATGTTGACCACATTTTAATACTCGATCCAAAAAAGACACCAATTTCCAAAAAAAATATATCGCTGTTTTTAAATGACTCAAATAAACTATCATATAACGGTAAAAACCCATGTTCATACTTATCAGTACCACAGGCTTTACCAAGTTGTATTAAAGACATTGTATATTTAATTAAAATGAAAATATATTAGACTTAAAATGACAGACCAGTAGGATCAATATGAGAGACTATAAGACTATTCGATTTGTTGATGGCAATAAGTTTCAATTATTAGTTATGGTCTAAATGTATCAATCTTCTTATCCATTGCATCAACCAATTTATCTAATGCAATCGACATCATACTTCTAATATGTTGTTCTGTATTGCTATTTATTCGTGATATAACTGCAACAAGAAGATCAATATCATTAAGAGACCATATTTTATTAAACTCTTTATACAATATAAACATTGAATCGTTTTTATCTATCTTTGATAATTTAGTGAAATAGTGATCTTTAGAGTAATCTGTTGAAAGTATTTCAATATATTCCATTATACAATGAATAACCATTGATCCATTCTTTTTTGATTTTTGATATGTTTCTTTTAACATTTCTAGTCCTTCAATTGCTTCTTTTCTTAAAAGATCCAATACACTTCTACTTATTGTAAAATTTTCTATATTTACATACCCACAAGTTATGCCCTTAAAATATAGTATTGGTAATAACAATTGATTTACATCATCTCTATTATCATTGTTCATCCATCTTTGACATCCTAATAGTACCCAATCATCTTGAATAAAAATAGTGTCTGATTTAACACTAATTCTTGTACCTGCATCCTTATACTTAAGAACTATCATTTTAAATATTGTACATAATGGATCAAGTAATTCTCTGTGTGTTGTATCTGTCTGTCTTAATTGTGCTATTATTGAACTAGCACCTAATCCAGCAAATCGTATTAAGAAATCTGTCATCTCACGCACCTATATTCTTATATACTGTTTTTTTAATTAGTTTCAATTTTTAAGAAAGATTTCAAAAGACGCACAAAAAGACTAAGAAAAGACTAAGAAAAGACTAAGAAAAAGACTAAGAAAAGACGAGGAAAAAGACGCACAAAAAGACGCACAAAAAGACGAGGAAAGTTTGTTAAACTTTGTGGCACTTTTTTTAAGAGCCGGATTTTTGAAACTCTTTTTTAAAACGACTTTTTTAGTTACGATCAGGAAAAATTTTGAATAAAAAAAAATCCCCACACAACTGAGAGACTTCGTCATGTTTTTTTTCTACCAAGGAGGGAGAAAAACATCAAGATTATTCGGAATTTTCATCTCCGCCTTTGATTGTCTTTGGAAAAAAAACATGACAAACTTATTACATGACAAAGTTTAGTAAGAAAGTTTAACAAAATTAACTGAGAAACGACTGACGTTTCTTGGAAAAAAAACATGATGAAGTTTCTCATATCTAATACTACAAGCTAGTATACCAAAGAATAACAAAGAATACCAAAGAAAAGTAAAAAAATGAAAAATAAAAGACTTATAAAAGACTAATAAAAGACTATAAATTTTAAGCATATGAGTAAAATGAACACTCCATCTTCAATATTAAAAGCAGGGATTGTTGAATATGTTTGGATTACTGGTAATGGATGTGAAATGAGGTCAAAATATCGAGTTCTTCATAATAATGTAGATTATAAAAATGAGGAAGATTATAAAACACTAATATGGAATTATGATGGATCAAGTACAGGACAAGCGACGACAGAAAACAGTGAGATAATCTTGTACCCTTGTTCATATTTTGTTAATCCTTTCTCAATAAATAATAATGATTCATCACCAGAGACATTAAATATGTGCAATTATATTATTCTATGTGAAACATGTGTGCTTAATAGTGATGGCAATGTTGTTCCGACGCCATCGAATAATAGAGAAAAAGCATGTGATACATTTGAAAAATGCTCTTCGCATATTCCTTGGTTTGGAATAGAACAGGAATATTTTATTATGGAAAATAATAAATCAGAATATTCAACAACATTGCCTTTCGTACCTAATATGCTAAGAGCATTTCATCAAGGACAATATTATTGTGGTGTTGGATCACAAAATATTATGCATAGGCAAATGATAGAAGAACATATGCGATTATGTCTTATTGCAGGAATTAAAGTAAGTGGAGCAAATGCAGAAGTTGCTCCAAATCAGTGGGAATTTCAAATAGGACCTTGTATTGGAATAGATTGTGCTGATCAATTGTGGGTAGCAAGGTATATTCTTATGAAACTATCAGAAAAGTATAGTGTTAATATTGACTTTAGTCCAAAACCTATTGATTTTATAAATGGTTCTGGATTGCATACAAACTTTAGTGATTTGTCAACTCGTGGGGTTTGGGGACGGCACGTCCCCCATAGCCCCCTTGCTGAGGAACATGTTGGGGGACTTACAACCATATATGAATATATTAATCGTTTATCTGCAAAACATCAAGAACATTTATCTGTTTACGGGACAAATACTAAACGTCTATCCGGAAAATATGAAACAAGTTCTGCAGAAGTCTTTACTTATGGAATAGGATCAAGAAATACAAGTATTAGAATTCCTAGATCTGTTGCATCTGATAAATGTGGGTATTTTGAAGATAGGCGTCCTGCAAGTGATGCAGATCCATATCTTGTATGTAATGCAATTGCATCAACTGTTTATGGATTGGGAACCTAGGTTCCCAAAGTAAGGGGGTCATGGGGGACGGCACGTCCCAAAGCAAGGGGTCATGGGGGACGGCACGTCCCAAAGCAAGGGGTCATGGGGGACGGCACGTCCCCCACGCGTTTAAAAAATAATTTGGTACATAAAGACAAAATATATAGTGAAATATACAGTAAGAAATAACATTAAAATGCAAAGTCAAAAAAATACTCTTGAAATAAGTAATCTTAATGATAAACAACTTTATGAGTTTTATTCAAATGACACATATATAAAAGAATTCATCAATTTTGTTGTAATAAAAAAATATAAGATACCTAGTCGTGCAATGGATTGGCTTGTTACAAATTATTCTAAGAAGAACGATATTAATTATAGCATTGTCAAAGGAGGTGTAACAAAACAGTTTAATATTAGAGACAGTTATACATGTGTCTCAAAAAGTTATCAAAAGAAAACATTTGATGTATATGCTCGTTGCGAGAGTACACCACATAAAGTAACATATTATGATAGTCTTGCAAATAATACATACATTTTTGATACAACTGAGGGTCAATTGAATTTTTATAGATGGGCGCTTGAAAATCTTGTTGTTGAATATTTGAAGAAACACAAAGATGAAATTATTGCTGATATGAATGCTAACTTAAATTCTAGTAATCGTACTAAAATTAAAGGGAAAAAGAATGAATTATCACAATCAGTATTAAAAACACCAATTGTAAATATGCATGCCCAATGCACATGAATGCTTTTACAAAATTAAACAACAATTGTTGTCGTTACTATAAGCATTAGTACTTTGTTCTTGAATAAGAGGTCTTCGTGGATCTCTCAAATTATAAAGATTTTGTAGACCAATAATATTATCATATAGAATCTTTCCGTTATCAACATAATTATTTATTTGTTTACATAATTCATAAAAAATACATGTCAATGAATCGCCAAGAATCTTATTCTTCACTGAAGTTTCAAAATAACTAATGGTATTTTTTGACTCCAAATCCTTTAAGAGTATTTGACACTCTTCTTTTAATACATATCTAGGTAAATCAATCTTATTTCCAACTACGACAATTACAGCTGTTTTATTAACTGATCTAATACTATTATACCAATTTTCAATATTATTAAATGACTCTCGATTATTTATATCATAAACTATTATAAATCCGTGTGCTCCTCTATAATATGACATGACAACTGTGCGAAACCGTTCTTTTCCGGCTGTATCCCATAACTGCATTTTTACTTTGTCTATACGTTCCTTCTCTTTGTTCTTAACATTAATTATTTTAATTGCAAATTCTACACCAATAGTTTCCTTCAATGGTTCTGGTTTTTCAACATAATCGCATACCATACACGATTTACCTGTTCCAGTATCTCCGACAATAACTATTTTATACAATCTATTATATTCTTGTGTATATTCGCTATTCACGGAATACATTCTCCTATAAATACTCTTAATATTCTTACAAATAAGATGCTACAGCAGATGCATCAGATTTTATATCATTATACAATCTTGAATATAACGGCTGTTGCTGTTGATTTATTTGCTGTTGCTATTGATTTATTTGCTGTTGCTGTTGATAACCCTGAGGCATTTGTGTTTGTTGAAGTAATGTTTGAGGCTGTGGTTGAAATACAGCTTGCTGATTCTGTTGCTGATTCTGTTGCTGATTTTGTTGCTGACTTTGTTGCTGATTTTGACATAATTGAGGAAGATTATTAGGATTAGTTACAACAGAACAATTCACACATTCTCCGAAATTAGAAGTGTTATAAGCCCAATTCTTTGAATTATATTGATTTATTTTTGCTTGGCATGCTGACGCATCGCATGTGTTTGGCATAGAATTTGGATAACTAACAACTGGACATCCTGCACATTCTCCGAAATTAGATGTATTATATGTCCAACCTTTTGCTTTGTACTCATTTATTTTACACTGACATGCTACTGGAGAGCATGTTGCCATTGCAGTTCTCAAATAACCGTCAAAATCAAGAAATCTTTCATCCATTTGAATAACATTAATAATATATTTTAATAAGAAAACTACGCATATGATTATAGTTGCATTTAATAGTTGCTTATCGAGGACAGATGCCATGTCTAACACGTATTGATTGTTAAATAATAAATGTATATTATTACTAGTGATAAATATTCTGGAGTCTCTTTAGACTTATTCATCATTAGCTAAGTTATAAATCGTCTCTTCAACAACATCATAAAACTCTGTGTCAAAATTATCTGTCCAATTTGCTTTGCGGTGAGGATTTTTATTAATTTTAGACATAGGAATATGTTCCATATTATCATCATTATATTCATCTTGTATTACTCTAGAAACAATTTCGAATGTTAAATCGTATTTACACGACTAAAGTCTTTAAGATGTCTCAGTAACATAATCTTCAAATGAATCAACTCTATCACATAATTTACTATAAATGTTTCGAATACTCATTCTAAGAGAATTAACAATAGACTGTGGCAAATTACCTGCTGGCATAATTTGTATAGCTGTATACTGTATACTGTATACTGTATACTGTATATACTATACTAAATAAAATACTAAATAAAATACTAAATAAAATACTAAATAAAATACTAAATAAAATAACGTATGATAGCGAAATAAATAATAATATTGGTAAAAAAATTATTGTCGATGTTAATAAAAAACAATTGATAACATATAGTATGTTATATAATGGATTTAGATCAACATATTTCATCATATATAGAAAATGAAATAAAGAAAAATATTGACATAAATTATAAACAAATATAATAATATAATAATATAATAATATAATAATATAATAATATAATAATATATGTCCAGTGCTGATATTGATGATACTGCTGATACTGCTGATAAATTGTCATTATTTGAAAAATTATATGAACAGAGATTAAATATTATTGGTAAACGATTAAAGAAAAGTTCATGTATAATAAAAAATATATTGATAGATGGACGTAGAAATAAAGATACAATTATTTATAATGGAGAAATTGACGGGAAACCAGTTATAGTTAAATACGCTTATGATGGTAACAATGATGGTGTGCTTCAGAATTCAGTTCGTACTATGGATCATTTAAAAGAATTAGGAATACCTATGTACTTTTATCAGCTTGATTCATTAGAAGCTGATACTGATGTTGATTCTGACTCTTATGATGAAACAAATGTTTTCTTAATAATTGAAAAACTCTATAAAATTACGAAAAACGATGTGTTTATGATGCTTGTTCAATTAATTAATAATATTTTCAAATATCAGCACTACATGACACATTGTGATATTAAACCAGATAATATTTTATGTTCGATGCCAAACGTTAACGGAGAGAAGACTTTTTATCTAATTGATTATGATGACACGTGTAATGAAAAATTATTATATGGTTATAAAAGAACGACATTTACTCCACAATTTACATCTCAAACAAGTAATAGTTGGCCGGTTGTTACTACGATTAAGCATGACATTATTGAATTAATATTAAGTGCACATGCAATATATTATAAAGATGATCTACGTGAAGATCCAAAATTTTCAAAAAGTGGTAATATGTGGTATTTAGTGTGGCAAAATGATCGTGCCACACGAAGGCGTATATTTGGACCACTATACATTTATGCACTAACAATGGACGAACGAAATGTCACATCTAATGATCATGTTATGTTACTTAACATATTAACATTAACACTCAAAAACGATTATGATGCTCTTGATATTATACTTTCAAAACTTAATACACAAACTTATACATAGAATAACTACTTTAGTAGTCTTAAGCACTCTTCATATTCTTTGTATTTTGTTTGGAAAAAACTCAAAAAATACAATAAAATACTCAAGAAATACTCAAAAAATATTCAAAAAATACTCATAAATACTCAAATAAATACTCAGTATTTAGTATTTCATAATGAACATTAGATACAAACTTACATTAGAATGGATCAAGGCATCATCTTATGATAATATACCACACAATGCAATTGCAATTGATTGTTCTGGTAATGGTTTAACAACTTTACCAGAGTGGTTAACCATGCCATATCAACATTTTCGAGAGATTGATTGTTCTAATAATAAATGCTCGATTCTGAATGTAAGTGTTTTACTGGACGTTTAACAAGACTTGTTAATTGCCTAGTAGGATTTGACGAAAATATTAAAATGGAGATAAGTGAGAATGAACAAATGAGCAACATAAGTGCTCTTATTTATGAAAAATATTACAATGATAAGTCTCCGGATGATAATAGTGAATACAAAGAGCAATTAAGACATGCTTTTATGGAGAGAGGATATTCCGAAGATGATGTCCAAAAGTGGTTAAACATTGATTAAATATTGCTTAAATAGTGCTTAAATAGTGCTTAAATATTCTTTATGAAAAAATGCTTAAACACTAAAAAATACTAATAAAATAGATCTCTAAAAACCACTTTCTTTCGGGGTTAAGAAAGAATGTCAATTCGTATCGGACGTATTCTTTATAAAGCTGGTAAAAAAATAATCCCAAAATATCGAGATTATGGCTATACAGTAATTGAAGTGATGACGCCAAGTACTAAATATGGAGCATTAAGTCCATATGTTCTTAAAGATACTGACGGACATATAATAGAAAATGTATGGCAATTCTCTAAAGTTTATCAATCTGTATGTAAATCGATTCAACATTATTCTAGATATGATAATACAATAATATGGAATTGGCCTTCACAAGTTCATATAGATCAAAATGGTAAATTAACAGATGATTATTACTCTTGGAGAAAGGCAGGATTTGAAAACAAATATGCTGTAAGATATCCTGTCGGAATGACAAATCGGCATGAATGTTTATATTCACTGAAAACTGTAAATGCTATAACAAAAGATCAATCTAGTAGACTCGATTATATCGAGGCACGTAAACAGATATACTTGCCATTATATATTGAAAGTGTTCGTAAAGAACCATTGTATAAAAAACTTCTTAGTTTGATTCGTAATAATACCAAAATACTTATTGTTGAGGTTGATGGTCCACATCAAGAATCTCTTCAATATTATAAAGATAAATATTCATTTTCAGATGATTTTATTGTTGATGACACGATTGAATGCACTAAGGAAAACATGGATATTATGTTGAATGATTCGAGGCATCCATTTGGTCATGGATACTGTCTTGGTCTTGCTCTGCTTGGAGACTATTAGACTATTTAGACTATTATGTGGCTCGCATTAGACCATGACTTGTTAAAATATTTTTCTCTTTATTCCTGATATAAACATGATCTTCTAAATTTTTAAACGGATGATATAACATATCAATATCAATATCATCACGATTCCATTTCGTGTTATAATGAATACCATATAACTCAATAGGAGTATATATTTTAAGTTGATAATGATTGGCTAAAGTGGTAAACATTGCTTCTATGAAAAATAATCTATGATTAGTCTTTACATATTCTGTGATTTTTGATATCATCAATGATGACATGCGACAAGCACAAATCATGCTATTATACCATGGAGTTGGTAATTTAATATTTTTTGAAACTTTGTTCCAATGCCAATTATTAAGACTGCCAAAATTATTTTCTCTCGTTAATAGATCATGATCATATTTATTTAAATTTAATAATGTTTGTTCATTATAAATAAACACATCATCCTCTATAAACCACACATGATTATAAATATTATTTTTTGAAAAGTAACATAATGCTTTATCCCATGCAATAACAGTATTAAATCCCATATCACTACTTGAATGACAAAATCCTTCATTTAAACATTCTTGATTATCAATTTGAATATACTTTATATTCGCATTAGCAGGATAATTTCCTTTGTCATCAATTGCAATGAAAACATCAAATTGAGTGAATGTCTTTAAAAAATCTATCCATATTTGTTTAGGATTCCTAGTTATAATACATACTGCATTCATTATTCTTATTTTTATATTATAGTTTTTATGTTAGAGTATTCTTTTATGTTAGAGTATTCTTTAGATTTTGTAATGAGAACATGTGCATTCAATATAAAAAATCAAAAATAACTCTAAAAAAGATTTTTTATATTGAATGCACAATGTACAAAATCACAAAGGATTCAAAAGACCCTTATTGGTTTAGAGCATCATCTTTTGACAACATACAACATAATGAGTGCGTAATTACGTGCCATTTTTCTGGTTTAACAAGTTTACCAGAATGGTTTCACATTAACAGTTTGCAAGAGATTGATTGTTGTCATAATAAATTAACAAGTTTACCAGAATGGTCACACATGAGAAATTTACAAAAGATTGATTGTTATCGTAATGAATTAACAACATTACCAGAATGGTTTCACATGAACAATTTGCAAGAGATTAATTGTTCTGGTAATAAATTAACAAGTTTACCAGAATGGCCACACTTGAGAAGTTTACAAAGGATTGATTGTGCATATAATAGTTTAACAAGTTTACCAGAATGGTTTCACATGAACAATTTGCAAGAGATTGATTGTTCTGGTAATAATTTAACAAGTTTGCCAGAGTGGTCTCACATGAATAATTTACGAAAGATTGATTGTTCTAATAATAATTTAACAAGTTTACCAGAATGGTCTAACATGAGTAATTTACAAAAAATATATTGTTCAGTTAATAATTTAACAAATTTACCAGAATGGTCGCACATGATTAATTTAAAATATATTCATTGTTCTAGTAATAATTTAACAAGCTTGCCAGAATGGCACAATATGAATAATTTACAAGTCATTCACGGTAGATATAATAATTTAATAAGTTTACCAAGTACATTTGCAAATTTGCATTTCTTAGAGTGTATTTATTACTCTAATAATCCAATTGAATATATTCCTCCAAATCTACTCAGAAGGCTAGAAAGATTAAATCAATTAAACAATAATCATCAAGATATTTATAATGATGCTCAAAGCGTTCATAATCATCATATCCAATTATCTTTACAAAGATCAATAGAATACTTGCTTCGTAATAAACCCTCTTTTAGTAATATTGAAAGTACAGAAAATACAGGAAGCCTTAGAAGCACTAGTAGTATCATGAAAGAGATAGAAATTGAATGCATCACACATCAATTGTTAGCAGAATACTCGCAAGATCAAAGCGTTCATAGTATATTAAATGTCACTTTTGAAGAAGTTTTGATAGCAGTTTGGTCTAAAATCCGCATTAGTCCCCACAAAGATGAAATAATTAAGATCTTAAATATTGAAATGCTCGATTCTGAATGTAAGTGCTTTACTGGACGTTTAACGAGACTTGTTAATTGCTTAGTAGGATTTGATGAAAATATTAAAATGGAGATAAGTGAGAATGAACAAATGAGCAACATAAGTTCTCTTATTTACGAAAAATACTACAATGATGAGTCTCCTGATGATAACAAAGAATACAAAGAGCAATTAAGACGTGCTTTTATGGAAAGAGGATATTCCGAAGAAGATGTTCAAAATTGGCTAAATATTGACTGATACTTTTAATAATACTCTTTTAATAGTAATTACTATTACTATTACTATTACTATTACTATTACTATTACTGAAGATAGCTTTTCCTAAATTTTCAATAAATTCTTCTTGTACTTTGTAACACCATTGATGTTTATTCTTATAATTTCCAGTTCCTATAGAGTGTTTGTAACAATAACGAGCAAAATCTATATAGGTACATAGATTCGAAAGAAATTTATCATGAAGATATGTAATATCTTCTCTATTTCGTGATTCCCATGTATTAAAAGGAATCATTACTTATTACTTAGTTATTATTATTTATTAGTATTATTTAGTATTTAGTATTTAGTATTTAATAATGAAATAATCATTTTTTTTAGCATTATGAATTAAGCATTTTTTTAAGCATTCGTGATAAATGTAGCTAATGCTGAACCCTTCACACTTCCAAGTCCAGTAACTTGATCATATCCTGCTCTGCATTGCCAATAGTGAGATCCACTATCACCACTGTTATCATTATTACCTGAAGTAATATCATTGAAGTAAGTTGAATAACTAGATATAGCGGCATTATATAAAATATTTGCCATTGTCTTTGTAGAACCAAGACCTGATTTATTGACTAGACCGAAATATGCAGCCATTAGTGGCGCAACACATGATGTACCACCAATATCATTCTTATTGATTACGCCATTAACATACACAGTCCATCCAGTTGCTGGATCTGCGTTTGCAGATATATCGGGTACAGATCTCTTACCGGAGTAACTTGAGTTTGGTAATTGAGTCGGATATTTTACTACAGAAGTTGGCTGTATATTTGTAAATGCTGTAGAAAGACCTCCTCCAGTTCCCCAGTTTGCTGATCGATTATAGCTCCATGCAACTTCTGTTCTCCCTGTAAAATTAGTGACAGATGTTCCGCCACATGAAATTACATATTGACTTGATGATGGGAAATCAACATTTAATCCAGACAATCCATCTGTTGATGCATTATCTCCTGAAGCAACCGTCACTATTATTCCAGCATTTGTTGCTGTTTGGAAAAGTGAATTATACATTGATAATTCACTCGAACCAAAAGTTGATTCTGGTCCACCCCACGAAATAGAGATTATATTATTTGATGCACTAATAGCTGAGTTAATTGCTCCATAAAATCCTGAATAACTATTTTCACCTATATACATAGTGATCTTACTTGTTGGACATACACACATGATAATCTGAGAGTCAAGAGCATTTTCATCAAATGCTCCAGCAGTTGAGTTGTTATATGTTGTTTGTTGTCCTCCAAGATTTACAATAGAGAAATTCGAATAAGTTCCACTGTATCCAAGAGCATTATTGTACATATATTGTAGATCACTTTGAATTACTGATCCTCCGAGCGAAATAATTGCAATATTTGGAGGTGCGCTTGCTCGTTGTTGAGCAGGGAAGTTATAATATGTTGAAAATACTGTCGGAATATTACCTAAACTTGCTGGAGCTATTGTTGTTGTCGATGTCGTAGTCGTCGGTGCATGCGTTGTTGTTGATGTCGTTGATGTAGTAGTTGTGGTAGGACGTGTAGTTGTGGTAGTAGTAGTAGTAGTAGTGGTAGGACGTGTGGTTGTAGTGGTAGTTGTTGCACGAGTTGTTGTAGTTGTAGTACTACTACTTCCAAGAACAATTTGTCTTGTTGTTGTTGGAACTCTAGATCTAGATTGTTGAACGACAGAAGGCTCTGTCTGAGTCTTCTGGGTAGTTTCCTCAACAGAAGGAGTCTCTTTAACAACTGGAGTCTCTTCAACAACCGAAGCATTCTGATCAGAAGAAGCATTCTGGATATTTTTAAGATATTTTGATAAAGATCTATGATGTGGGACAAAACGTCCTTGACCAACAGTATGATCGGTGATAGTGAATGCTGTACTATTTTCATTGTTGTGATTATCAACAAGATCATTAATCTCTTTAACTTTGCTTGGATGATCTATTTGTATAACAAGAACATCACCAGTTACTGAAATAACAGATTGTACGTTTTTGATTGTTTTTACTTTATCATTAAGTTGATGTGCATTTGATTTATCACAATGAACTAAAATTGTATGAACCATTTGAATTAACTTTACGTAATTTTTTATATGTATATAATCTTTGTATACAATATTTTAGAAAAAGACAACGAGAGTTCTTTTAGAGGTTTTTTAGAGTGCTTTAGAGTATTTTCCTAGAAAGGGATAATTTGATAATATTTTGTATAGCTTTTGCCCTTTAGATGTATTATATTTCTTATCTGTGCCTTCTGGAAAATATACAGTTATATCAACATATTTTGTCATTATGTCTATAATAGCAATTTCGCCATTTTTAATTGATTCAATTACTATATCATTATGACATTTAGATAATTTATTATATTCATTAAATGTTAAACATCCTATATCATATTTTCCAATATTTAGACAATTAATAAAATAATTTTGTAATGTCGGATTTATTACATAATACCCATGTTTTTTTTGAATATATGTAGTAATAGTTTTTAATAAGTCATATTCGAGAAGGCCATCTAATCTATAAGATAAAGGTTTAGAATAGTTTAACCATCTTCGCAAATGAACATGCAAAAGATGTATATCATAATAATTCATCTTTTGGAAAAACATACAAATAATTTTACATGTATTATCATTCAAGAACGATGTAATCTTTGATACTATGTCAGTGTATGCACATATCTTCTTCAAATTATTAAGATCATTTGAATAATCTAACATATATGAATAAAATTGTCCATGAACATTCCTTGATATTATGTCTTTTAAATATAACCAGTATTCTTCATATTCCTTATCTTCATTAATATTTATTGACATGCTCTTATACTCTTAATACTCTTAATACTCTTAATTAGACTATTTATTTCTTTTTATTTTTTATATTGACGTCAAAATAAGTAAATATAAGTAAATGCAACGTGACCAAAAAATACTCCCAATTCTCAGAGTAATCCCAATTCTTTTAGTACTTTTAGTATTAATTCTCTTAATATGCTTCTGCAAAGGGGCTCTGTGGGATAGCATGTCCTCCAATTTCTTTTGCAAGGGGGCTCTGGGGGACAGCATGTCCTCCAATATTTTTTGCAAGGGGGCTCTGGGGGACACGCTGTCCCCCAATATTTTTGATCCAGCGATTATCAATCCAGTTTTTCTAGGTTACTAATAATAAGAATAATAATATTATCTAATAATAAGAATATAATAATAAATTAATAAATTAATAAATTAAATACTCAGCAATGAAATTATCTGATACATTATTGTACAAATTGCCTAAGAGAGGTATAAAAGAAGAAAAAACACTATCTGATATTACAGATATCAATAACATACATATAATTGATAATAAAACGCTTATTATAGAAAATAACAAATATATTATCCCTGATTCATATCCATTTGGATCATTAATTATTAATGATTATAAAATGATGAATAATAATAGACTATTAAGCGATTTTGTTGAAATGATGAGAGGGTTTAACAATAAATATACTGTATTAGTTTTTTGTCATCCTAAAAAAATATTACTTGATGACAAGTCAAGTCATTTTATGATTGATGTTTTTACTGATACAATATCAAAAGATCAAAATTATAAAGGACAAGAAATAGTTATTTATACAGTTGATATAATTGCTGGTGGTGATTTTATAGATGATGGATTTTCAGAAAAGTTTATATCTTTTCACAAAGAGCATTTTGATTTAATATTTGTTCCTGATTGTGGTGGAAAATGGTTCGAACTTCAAAATTTAAAGGAAACACAGAAAGGATTTCTTGAATTTGATGACTTAATACAAAGAACATTAAAAATGTTAAAACCGAATGGATCTCTCTTAATAAGTAAAATTATAAGTAGCACATTCAAGACTGAACTTGAGAGAAAATACTCACAATTTATTGATATTTTATACATAATTCATACAGATATTTATAATAATCCAAAAGATCCGCAAATAAAACAAATAGGGCAATTTTTAAGAATCAATAAGGCTTAGAGCCCCCTAAGCCCTAAGCCCTAAGCCCTAAGCCCTAAGCCCTAAGCCCTAAGAGTCTTTAGAGCATTCACACAAATAAGAACAATCTTTGCAATAATAAAATATCATTAAATAATTCCTGCAAATCATTCAAATTTGCCATATATTATTTATGACAAAAAAAATATTATTTAATTATTTATTTAAGAATTTAAGCATTTAAGCATTTAAGCATTTAAGCATTTAATATATTCTTAGAGAATGGAGAATCAATGTATGACATGTTTAGGATCAGGAACCCTAAAAATCAATATACTAATTGATAATACTGATAATGATAGTAATGATAGTAATGATAGTATTGATAGTATTGATACCATTGATTGCATTGATTGTAAAAATCCTCTAAAAAAGACTCAACGAGTTACAACATTGTGTAATTTATGGTGCAAATGTCCAGAAGAACATAATATTTATTATGTACCACGAGGAGTATCAGCTGTATGTAATAAAGAACATTGGAATTGTTCTAATTGTAAAAATATAGTTCACATATAAATACTCTCTGCAAATACTGATAAGCACCAACAATATTTCCTAAAGTACTTCGTATCCCAACCAGAATGTTCCTAAGCGAGGGACAGCTGTCCCAAGTATTTTTTCTTTGTAAAATGTATAGTACTTATAGTATTTATAGTATTAACTGATTAAAATAATGACAAGACTACTATTTTTATTTGCAATAATAGTAATAATACTAATAATAGCGATTGTAGCAGTATGTTATGTCCATGGTTATGCATTCGCAGAAGGATTTTCTGATTCATTGTTTTTAGAAAATGAATCAATAATAGCAAAAACAGAAATAACTGATGGATCAGTAACAAACATTTTACCTATATCAAAGAATACAAAGAAAAGTACTGAGAAAAGTGCTGAGAAGACTACTAAGAAAACTGAAAAGATCAAAATAATCGGAAAATGTAAGCACAGTGCAAAAATAATGCCTTTATTATCAAGTGATAACAATATTATTGGCTATCTTATTATAGATGGAGGATTTGGTTATGAAGAACCTCCTGTTATCAAAAAAGTCTCAGATACTGCTGACACTGCTGACACTGCCAACACTGATAAGAATACTAAGAATACCGACAAGAATACTAATGATATCAGCATATTAATAAAAGGACAAAACAGAATAATTGAATTACTTAGTAAATACATAGGATCTGATGATACACAACAAAAAACATTAGATACTGAAACGATTGTGAAATATGCAAATGAATACGACAAAATAACAAAGGCAGTGAATGATTCAAATAAAGCCAAACAAGATGTGCTTGAAAAAACGTTGAAAGATATTCAAGCAGATAAGAAGAATGCTGACGACTTATATGAAAGAGCTAAAAAATTGGGAATAAAAGACAAACCACCACTTAAATATAATCCTGATTTTGAAAAACAAATTAACAGTAAATTGCAAACTCTTAAATCAGTCAAACAAATGACAGCAGATCAAAAAGCAAAGTGTTACCTTTTATATAATGATATGACAGATAAATCAAATAAAGCGGAGGATTATGGACAAAGATCTGAAAGCAATCCAAGTTTAAGAACTTCTGCACAAAGATATGGACAATTAGCACAAAACGCAATCTCTTTATATAATTCAACCTGCCTTGCTAATTCCTAATAAAATGCAGTTATCAATGCCAACAAGTATACTTCACAATCATAACCTTCACTGACTTTAAATTTGACATCAGACATTTTATTAAAAATCTTTATTAGTTGTTTTTCGTTGTAATTATTTATATTTTTACATACTTTCTTACACAATGCATCTAAAAACTCACTAATGTTGTATTCATTGTCTTTGTGCTTGTTTAGAACGATTGCGACAGCATCCTTAATACTCTTTGTCCTTACTGTATTTAAAAAGAAATCAATATCTTCTTCATCAGGAATACCTAAAATATCATTAATATCCTTCTTCGTAACAAGATTATCTTCTCTAATTGATGATAATGACTGTAATGCACCAATAATTTGTCTGAAATCTTTATCCAAATTAAGAAGATATCTTAATGTTTCGTCATCAATATTAACATTTTCAGTATTTGCTATATTTCTTATCTTATTGAAACTAATCTCTGATGGTAATTTTTTGAATTTAATCTTAACACATCGAGATTGCAATCCATCATGAACTTTATTAACGTTATTGCAAATAAGACAAAATCTAGTTGTAGGGTACGATTCTATTACTACACGTAGTGCTTCCTGCGCAACTTCTGTGACACCATCAACTTCATCTAATATGATTAATTTAAATGGGAATCTACCCCGTATATCTTTCTTAGCAAAATTTGAAATAGTATTTCTAACAGTATCTATACCACGTTCGTCAGAAGCGTTTAATTCATAACAGAATGACCTGTAATTTTCTCCATATAATTCTCTCGCACATGCTAATATTGTTGATGTTTTGCCTGCACCTGCCGGACCATAAAACAATAAGTTTGGAAACTCTCCTGTTTTAATCATCTTTTTTAATGTAGCTGTTTTATCAGTATAATCAATAACATCATCGAGCGTTTTAGGTCTATGTTTCTCTATCCATGGAAGAGGTTGTTTTGGTTTTATTTGCTCTGATTCCATATCAATTGAAAGATTTAAAATAATAAAATAATAAATAAAATATGGGCATTTTTTACTCAACAAGATAAGTAATCAACAAGATAAATTAATTGTTCATACGATATACCTAATTCGTGTTGTGAATATTGAATAAAATGCTTAAGTATATTGACCTTCTTTCTGGAAAACTTTAAATTCTTTAAAGTCTCAGAACAGTTAATATGCTTTGATATGATTGCTGTATTTGCTGTATTTGCTGTATTTGCTGTATTTGCTGTATTTGTTGTATTTAGAGTACTTATTAAAGGAACATTATAATATGTTTTTAATGTTTTCAAATTATCTGTCTCTTTAATTAAAAATAAGTCTTTATCATTTGTCCCATGATAATGCACGGTTGAGTATAATTGAGAACATTCGTAAATGATAGACCACTTTATCTTAAATATTAAATGCTTTTTAGTATTCTCAGTACTCTCAGTAGCACTAAGAATGTTATTAATATTTAAAAACTGCACATTCGATAATTGACAATCTTTACGTCTATGACAAGTTTCGCATACATCTTGGCATGAGCACAATGGTTTCTTTCCAGAATAAGAAACTACAATATTCCTTGAAGCCTCTCCTGAAGCCTTTCGGCAGTTAAACATACCTGAATCGGTGTAGTATGCATGACACTCTCCTCTCATGAGGCTCAGGAGTCTCATGAGGCTCAGGAGTCTCAGGAGTCCACAATATCTTAAGAATATGGCTCCAGTCATATGGAGATAATTTTCTTGGATTTTTATGTAATCTATCGATATGATCACCATATATTTTTATACTATTCGTATTTTGAGGTGAATATAAATCAAACACTTCCGATAAATTACTAGAACTAGAAATTGCTTTATTGGATTTATTAGATATATTGGATTTATTAGATATATGTGAGGCATTTTCAACAAGTGCTACTTCATCATTTTCATGAAAAGATTCATAATATAGACAGTTACTCGAAAAAGGTTTACAATTGTGTACTATTGGATATCCTAAATACATCAACTCAAGATGAAGAAAATTTAAATCATTATGAATATTGTGACTAACAATAACAATATTATTACCAAGTGCATTCATTGATTGTAAAGCATCTATTAAAACAATTCTTGGATAATGTTCTAAAATATTATTTAATAATATATCAGGTTCACTTTCGATAACATTAAATAGTAAAGTTGGTTCAGTAACTTTTGGTAGCGTTGGCATGAGTGTACCGCTTTATCCTTACAATGCATCTATGTTTACTATACATAATTCAAATGCTGGAACTTGTGGTATTGTAACGTGCTATGGCACAGCTTCTTCTTCAGTTCAAATAGCTTTATCTGATGTTATATGGATACAAGGAACCAGTATAAATGTATATATTTATAATTCTAGTCCTGCATTTTCTATGGGTCAAATTACAATCAACTTCATATCTTTTAATTAAAAAGTCCGTAATCACCCATCGGCCAATTAATAGCTTTAATAAGAGGGATAGCAGAAACACTGAGGCTAGTTGTTATTTTTCTGCATTTTGGATCATTAACATCAATCTTACCAAGTTTCAAATCTGGATATTTTTCTTGAGATGTTTTATCCCAATTATTTTCAATTTCATGACATGCAGAACATTTATCTGAATAGAAAATTATGTATATTTCTTTCATGTTCTTATAATCACTATCAACAAATCTCAATGATGGTTCAAATATAAAAGATTTATCAGTTAATTTCTTAATTTCCGGAAACATTGGGGGACGTTCGCTTGGGGGACAGCTGTCCCCCTCGCTTTGGAACTTTCTGGTATCTTTTGTGTCTTTGCTCGCGTGTTTTCTATGTCTTTTTGGTACTTTATTTTTCTTTGATTCTTTGGCATCCATTGTTTATTAGTCTTATTATAAGAATATATAAATACACTTATATATTCTTATATAATAGCAATTAAAAACACATTCAGCAATAAAAAATAAATAAAATTAATTGATATATACATATACACATATATCCATAATATATACCTTTCAAGAAAACAAAATGGAATTTTGTAAGAAGCAATCTCTAGAAGATTATGAAAAAGATTCAAAAAAATTTACAAAAGAAGCTGTAAAAAACCTAAATCTTTACATTAAAAATAATCCAGAAAGCCTAATGCATGCAGATAATACTGATTCTTATTCTTCAAGTGCTTCAAGTGCTTCTGATTCTTCAAGTGCTTCAGATAGGCCAAGTAAGCAAAGTAAGTCAAATAAGCAAAGTAAATCAATCAGGGCAAATAAGCATTTAAAAAGTAATAATTTTAATGATACTAATAAATCTCTTGAAAATACAATCTATTTGCAGAGATTAGAGATTAATAATTTGATGATAAAAGTAGAAGAACTAGAATCAGATAATGAGAATCTTAAATATTACCAAAATGTTGTTCAAAATATAATTAAATATATGAAACTTTTAGAATCTAGACCAAAAATTTTCTTTTTTTCAAAAGAAACTATGGATTCGTACATTAATAAATGTGATGAAATTAAAGACTCTTTTAATACTGATGATACTAAAGAGTCTACTAATAGTATAATAATTAATGAATACATATCTAGATTAGAATCTCTTAAAACATCTGTCAAAGCAGATTTTAAGTTTCAGTCAAATTGTGTTTTTAGAATTAGTGTATTTATATGTTTACTTGGAATATACATTTATATTCTATGCGTTCAATAAGATACTACTTTCTAATAAAATACTACTTTCTAATAAAATACTAAAATACTTAAAAAATACTAAAAAACATAAAAGAAATATTTTAAAAAGAAAGTAATTATGGATATTAATGCATTAAAATTCAAACTTATCGAGAGTCTTATAACTGATAAGTATACATTTGAACAATTGCAATCAATATACTCATATGCAATAAATATGAATTCTGTGAGTGATTTTTCATTTGTAAATAATATTCTTATATATGATGGTACAAATACAGATATACAGTCTTCTGTTAAAATGATTAATTCTATAGATGGACTTATTCCAATTCTATGTGCATTTTCTACAGAGATGCACAGTACTAAATCAATTAATGAAACAATTAATGAGATAGTTAAAATGGTTGGGATAACTGTTAATGTTAAATATTGTTATACTTACTTAAATAAAATTGGTGGAAGCTCTTCATGTCCCTTGTTGAATTCTGAAATTTCTGAAATACTAAGTACAGTTACTAATTATAGTATTTATACTTTAATATGCAAAATATTAAAATGTTCTCTTGACATGTTTGATACAACAATAATTGCATATTTGCAAAGTGCTAACGAAGAATATAATACTCTTGCCGAATTTTATTTCTGTGACGATAGTGCATTCAATAATGTAATAATAACAAAAAAACTTATTAAAGAAAATGCTGGACATTTCAAAGACATATCTCTAACAGAACACAATGTTCGTGGTATTTATTATTGTACATCATATCTTGAAAGTAGTTTTTATGAATCTATGAGAAAGAAATTTGGAAAAGACGGATCAGGCACTATGCGTTTTTTTAAAGAATAAAGGCTCATCAAGAGACACAAAGAAAATACAAAAAAAGAAATATTAAATATTTCTTTGTAATAATAATAATAAGTATGTGTACATGCACTAAGCTTGTTGCAGTAATAAGAAATATTATTAGTAAACCTGATGCTTATATTGGTTCTACAATGCAATTATCTAAATTGATTCCTCAAGAAAAAACTTTATCGCACGGTATTTCTGGTTTTAAGCAAGATTCGACCTTAAATCCTTTTAAAACATATAATATTGACTGCGACGCATTTAAAAAGCTAGAACAAGAGATATCAAAAATGGATAATTTTAGATTAATAACAAAACATAATCAACAGTATGTCAATAAAATAAGTGTATTAAAAAATAATACTAATAGTAATAATAGTAATAAAATACTAATATTAATAAAGTAATAAAATAATAAATAAAATAATAATATACTAAAGAGTACTCTCTCTCATATCAGAATCAATATGTATAAGATATCTCCAAGAACAGAACAATGGTTATTTGAATGGCTGAATGAGACAGGTAATGACACTGTGTTATATACTCAAATGTTAATGGAGAACAATAATGAAATATTGAATGAATTGATAGCTATTCAATATGCAAATAAGCAATATTACGATAATATTAAGCTATACAGAGGAACAACAAAGGATCATGGTGAATATTATTCATTTCCAAAGGATCGTATAACAAGTTGGACGTATAGTAAATCTATGGCCAATAATTTTGGTGATTACGTTTACGAATGTAATTTTAATAATGATGATATTTTAATAATGATGATATTTTAATTGATACTTCTTTAATTTCTTTTGAGTCTTTTGATTCTTTTGATGAGAATGAAGTTATAATTCTATCTTCTGTATCTAAAATGGCTAGAAAAGTTCTTTAGATATCGTGGTATCCACCGGCTTGGACAGTTTGACTCAAGCAGTGCTTGTGGGAGTGAGCCTTACGGGGGACAACGGGAAGAACGCTGTACTTGTATCCGAGGACGTTAGCTCTGTTGTTGTAGACGACGTATGTGCCGAGATTCTCGTGCTTAAGTTCCTTCTTTGATTCGCGATGATGATGAGGCATTGTTCAAGTGTATATTCTAAGCAAACATAAAAATTTTCCTAGAAATAGAAAATAAACATAATTCTCTATATATCAGTATTCCTTATTAGCCTCTATATGTCAGTATTCTCTATATCTTCGTTCTTCTTTTCTCTTTGTTCTTCGTTCTCTTTGGTCTCTATCCTCTGGTCTTTTTATTTGTCTTTATTTTAGATAACTAAAAGTTTTTTCTATACAGATCTTATAATATGTCTAAACTAATTATTATTTCTATACTAGCAGTACTTATTATTGTACTATTGCTTATAATATTACAACCTCTATATTTTAAAAGTGCACGACATATTGAAAATTTTATGTCTGATCAAAGCGCAGATGATGACACAGCCGTCAGGTATGGAAGTATAGTAACATTATGGCCACAATATGGTGCATTTATAAAGTTAACAGATCAAGCGGTTGTAACAGGACCCAAACTAGCTAAACCATCTGATATTCCAAGAGTAAATTGGCTAGATGAATTCTTTATTATAGAAGATCCAAACGAAACAGGAGCAAGTATTAATAGCAACAGTGATCCAGTTAAATATGGCGATTCTATTTACATAAGATCATTGGCTAGAGTCCCTACATATGTTGCTGTTGCAAGTGATGGTACTATAGTTAGAACTACAACGAGAGATACTAATGCGCAGTTTATCATTTCTAGTGCTCTTCCTACATCTTCAGGGATAGTGAAACTAGGTGATCAAACATATTTGCAGAGTCAGGCAGTAAGTCCGCCTCCTCCTGCAAATGTTCCTCTTCCGGGTGGTTCGTGGGCACAAACTGCTCACGGCGCGTCAATGACTGGAAATATTTTGACTGCACAACTTGAAAATGAAAGTGGACAATATGTACCTGCGACAGTTGTTGTTCAATCTGGAACAACATATGTAAACAATAATGGACAATTTGTTATTCAGAGTCAAAACCCTCCGGCAGGTCAAGCAGGACAAACAAGTCAGGCAGGACAAGCAGGAAATCAAAGTGGATATATGTCTGTTACTGACACAGGTGCAGTAACAACAATTAGTACATTAAACAGCAGTTGCATAATAACTATCTATGACAGATATGGACAAGGACAAGTTGTTGATTGGGCTCGAAGAGGAAAGGCAACTCAGTCATCAACATATGGTAATTATGTTGCAAATTATGCCATTGATGGGCAAAGTACCACATTTAATCACACAAATAGCGAACAAGGTGCATGGTGGCAAGTTCAAATGCCAAAGAATATATATGTGACAGACATTGCAATTGCAAATAGACAATCGACCGATCCAGCTATTCTTGCGAGATTGAGTAATTTTGAAGTCTCTATATTAGACGATTCTGGAAATGTTGTTGCAAATAAGACGTTTGCAACTGCTGGACAAGATGGTAAAGGAGTTACATGGAGTAATATTAATACTGTTGGAAGAACTGTAAAAGTTGCACTTCAAGGTCAGAATTTCCTCCACATGTCCGAAGTCAATGTTTATGGTAGTAGTGCAAATTCAGTAGTAGCAACTGACACTGGTGCACAGTTTTCGACAGATATAATTAATGATCCTATTAACATTGGATCATCAACTATCACTTTTGATAATTCAAAATTGCCACAGCAACAACATAATTTAAGCTTGTCATTTTGGATTAATCCTCAATCAGTGCAATCGGCACAAGAGACAGTTATTTTAACAAAAGGAAAAAATAATAATCCAGCAGTGTCTATTCTTCCAAATTCCACCAAATTGCGGGTCTATCTAGGCGGATCTACATATGATCTTCCTGCATCCTTACCAACCGGAGAATGGACACATATTGGTATTACTATAGATGGCGGAATTAATACATCTACTGGTTGGGTGCTTGCACAATTTACACAAAATGCTGTTCCAATTCCAATCAGTCAACCACTCCCCGGAGGCACATGGATAAACACTGCCCAAAACTATTCTATGAATGGTAATGTTTTGACTGCTCAGATTCAAAATGCAAGCGGTGCATATGTTTCTGCAATGGTTACTGTCCAGCCCGGAGCAACTTACTCTAACAATAATGGTCAATTTGCTCTAATTAATCAACCTAATCAGCCAGCGAGTCAGCCATGGGCATGTCATAGATTCACATCAAGTGAACAAGCGCAAATATCAAGTGGACAGAGCCAACAATCTGTATGTACTGCTGGTGGTAATACATTTACAAATGGTAATAATGCAAATTATCAAGGTTGCGGAAATTGTTGGTGTTGTTCTTCTGCACAACCCAATCCTCAACCACAACCAAATCAGCCTCAACCACAACCAAATCAGCCAAATCCTCAGCCTCAACCTCAGCCTCAACCTCAGAATCAGCAGTCATGCGTATCAACATCAGCAAATATGCCATGTCCCCAGACATTAACATCAACTGCTGGAACTGCAGTTATGCAATCTGATGGAAATTTTGTTGTTTATGATACTACAGGAAAGGCATTATGGAACTCACAAACTCAGGGACAAGGAGTAGCTCCATATAAATCTATAATGCAGAATGATGGTAATTTTGTAATTTATGATAGTACAGGAAAAGCTTTATGGAACGCACAAACTCAAGGAAAAGGAGTCGGACCATTTACTGCAACAATGCAGAACGATAGAAATTTTGTCATTTATGATAGTACAAATAAAGCTTTATGGTCTTCAAACACCGCTACTAGTCAGCAGGGAGGTAGAATGACAGCATATGAAACATTCTTGTCATTAAAGCAATCTGCTTCGAATTCTCTCAATACTCTTAGAAATAAACCAATTTATCCAACATTGCGCCCAGATTTTAATGAATACTTCCAAGGCTCTCCTGTTGTTACAAGTTCATCAGTTGCTACAAGCCCATCCGTAGCAACTACGCCATGTTGTTATAGAGTAAATCCTGTCACAAAACAATTTTATCAATTGGCTAATACAGCCAATGTTAGAACTGATAATATTGCTAATTATGATCCTAATCTCACAAATGAATTGACTTTCCTTGGACCTCTTGATCATGAATCAAGTGAAGCAAAGATTGTTATTTATGTGAATGGACTTCCGGCAGTTACAGAGAAATTGTCTAAAGTTCCAAATATCGACAAGGGTAAATTAGTCATTGGACAAGCTAATGGTTCAAACATTTCTGTTGAAAAAGCTAAATATTTTAATTATGTCTTAGGTGATCTTCAAATGTTGACATTGGCTGAAAAACAACTAGATGGAATAACAAAGACATTGATCACTACATGGGCGCCAACAAGCGGAACAGTTAACATTGCACCAAATTTATTGCCTAAAGTTAATACTAGTTTTACATTTGCATTCTGGATGAATACATCAGTTACAAATCAAACAATATTTACAGGACCTGTAAATACGGCAATTGATCAGAATGGTATAGTGACAAGTTTCTCTATCCAGCAACAGCAACAGCAACAGAGTGGTTTAGCTGACGGTACATGGCATCATGTTGCAGTGAGTTTCCATGTTAATAACGGTATACTATACGTTGATGGCCAGAATGTTGCATCACAAAATGCCACAATGCCTTCGTGGTTTGGAACAAAGACACTAACGTTGAGCAATTTTTCAGGACAAATTAGTAATTGCATAATGGCTAACTTCCACATGAATCAAGATCAGATAAATGCACTTATTGCTCAAAGACCTGATTATAAAAGTCAAAGTCTTCTTAGATCAATGTGGAAATCTGCCGGTTGTATTACAGATTTATCATTAGTACCATCGAAAGATAAATATATTACTATGATAGAGAGAGGTCAAACAGTGTCAGTTCAAAAAGAAATATCAAATCTAGCACAAACTCAAATATGCAAAGGTGTTACTCCACTAAAATGTTGGAATTGTGATATAACTAAATTACAGAACCAATCTACTAGTCAACAGCAATCTACTGGTCAACAAAATATGCCGAGTACTCTCGATACACTATGGCTTCAACAAGGCCAGCAAATGAGTCAACAAGGTCAGCAAATGAGTCAGCAAATGAGTCAGCAAGGCCAGCAAGGCCAGCAATGGCGCAATCAATTATACACATACTAAATTTACTAGAGACATATTTTTATTTAATAAACATATAGTAATAGTATTTTTATGCCTGCAATATTGAGGGAGGCATTTAAATCACCCTTAAACAAGAATGGTGCCTTGAGCAGTATGTCAGGTTCAATAAAAAACGATCATTATAAACAAGATTTTAACAATGAATACTACGTCTTGAAAAATTCTAATAAACAAAACGACTGGCCGTATTCTATAGATCAAAGTACTTATTCAAGTGACTTAAGCGATTCAAGCATTTTTAATCGTAATAATAACGTTAATAGCAATTTAACTCATTTCCCAGAATTGCAACCACAAAATCAAGAACAACCACAACAAGGAGGATCTGCCTTAAATCAAGACAATATCAATATTTATGATGATCAAAAAGAGTTCAAAGAACTTAGGAATATTAATGAATATGCGATTATAGATTATGTTTTAACTAATCCGAAATGTATGCGTCTTATTAAAAAAATCCTTCTCGCAGAAGATGATTCAAAATGGAATATATCTGCACTTGATGACAAACATATAAAGACTCTTCTTACATATGCATCGATTATATTAGTTTGTGTTTGTGTATATAAATGTTGGATAATGTAGTTGGGGGACGTGCCGTCCCCCATAACCCCCTCGCTTAGTAAATTGCTGTCTTTTTCTAGATAATTTCTTTGTTTATATTTGTATTCAAAGTATTTTCAATTAAATAATCAGCAATTTACCAAGCGAGGGGGTTATGGGGGAACCTAGGTTCCCCCAAGATTAGGACTTTAGCAAGAGGTATTCCATTGAATTCTGCTCTTGACGAATAAGTGTATGCACCCATATTATGAAATTTGAGAACATCTCCAACTTGTAACTTTGGACATTCTGCAATAAGAATTTTATCCATAGAATCACATGTTGCACCATAAATATTTTGTGTAATACAATTATTAATGTAACCTGATGGTGTACCTTTTACTATCCATTTACCAGATTCAAATACAAATTCTTTTGAACCTCTCAATATACTAAATTGTAAAATCTTATGATCATAAGTAACACAATTAAAATCGCTGTAAATACTGTTATTAATATAAACAGAATTTGATGATGTATTTGTTCCAATAACTGGAACAAACAGATCCATTATATCTTCAACTATTATACGGCCCGGCTCGGCTATTATATTTCCTGTTATAGTTTGATTATTTATTATTTCAGATATATTATTAAATAAACTTTGACATCCACTTTTCGTAAATCCTCCTCCAATATCAAGGCAAAATGGCTCACTATATAGTTTGTAAGCACTTGCAATGCTATCAACAAGCTTAAGAGCATCTAAATAACTTTGAGGAGACATACAATTGCTACCAACATGAAATGCTATACCTTTAAATTGTGGTGCAAATTCTTGATAATGTTTAAAGAATGTGCTAATTGCTTGGCCTCTAATACCAAATTTACCATTTAGTTTGCACAAACTATATTTATCATCAACTGCAATTCTTAACAAATAGCCACAATTTGAATGCCATCGTAATAATTTTTGCAATTCATCTAAACTATCAAGAGTATAAAGATTAATTCCAAGATCTTTTGCCGTAACAATGCTGTCAACGGATTTTATTGGATTTGCGTAAATAATTTTACTTGGACTACTTTGACTATTACTTGGACTATTAATAGTATTTTTTGATTGTAAATATTGTATCTGTTTTATCTCTTTAATAGATGCACAATCAAAATTAAAACCATTTGAAATTAATGTTTTTAATACAAAAGGATGATTATTACATTTCACTGCATAATATGGTTTTACTGTTGGTAGATTTGCTTTAAAAGTTTTAATATTATTAATTAATTTGTTTTTATCAAGAATATAATAACTTTGAGATGCACTATAAGTACTATAATTACTATAATTATTATGTGCGCATCGTGAATCCTTTATGCACGTGTATGAAGACCGAGCCAGTGACCGTAACAAGCTAAACGACACCAGAGTTGGATTGTTGTATAATGTATAATTTTCTTAAAGATTTTAATTTAAATAAATTTTTCAGGAGAAAGGAAAAAAGAGAAAAGAGAAAAGAGAAAACTACTATTGAAAAAAAGGAAAAAAAGGAAAAAAAGGAATAAATAATAAATACACAAATGGGAAATAATATAATAAGATCATCAACAAAATCATTTTTAATTACTAATAACTGCAATAGCGATATATGTGGTACTCGTTGCGATTGCCCTAATTGTAACGATTGCATAAGTGATTTTTATGGAGATATTTGTGGCTGTTCATTATGTTTGCCGAAGAACACAAATACAAATACAGACACAAATACAGAAGATAAAAAAGTCTAATAAAAATTAGATGTTAATACATGATAAGGATACTACTTTGATATGTATTAATTCCTAAAATTAATTTCCGTCGTTTTAAATATAGGAAAATGTCTGACGACGATTATAATAGTGACTATAGTGATAATAGTAATAGTGATGATGACGATAATAGCGCTGATAATATCGCTGAGAAAGTTAAACCAGAAGATATTTGTCCATTAGCTAAAACAATGGAAACTCATATAGACCAGATGACGATTCTATATAGGTATGTTAGTGAAAAAAATATAAGTTCAATGGAATTAGGAAGTTCACGTGATTACACTATAGATAATTATACATATTCTATAAGATCTGCTTCATATCCACTAGTATGTTTGAACGAAATGTCATTTAATGTTGATAAATATCTTAGATCAGAACCATTTGCCGAAAAATCTAATATACAAGGATTCTTAACATATGATGAAATTGATCGTCTTATTCTATCTAATGAACGTACAACTAATGACACAGATTTCCTTAGTTTGGCTAAAGAATTTAGACATAGATCAAGGTTTGAAGGTAATAATAGGGCTGTATTTGTAACTTATATGCTTCAGGAATCACATGAGCCATATGAGCTTCCTGAACATGAAGCGCCAAAGAAAATACTTATAGGTGATATAGAGTTTTTGTATATTAAATGTCTTGAATCAGGAAGAGCTACAGTTGGAACTATTACTTTTAATCCACGAAATGATGATGTCGACGTAGTAAGAGAATCCTCAGCACAATGCTTCAATGATAAATATCCTAAGAGAGAATGTCCAGATGAACCCATTGCTGTAAGGCTTGGAGAATTAATGCCTGTAGCAAATGATAAAGAGATAAATCTTATAGGAGTTGGTACTACTCCGAAAACGACTATTTTAGGAGTAGTAATAGATTCTGTATCTGTATATGATAAAGTATCTAAGACTACTAAAGTGTATAATGCACATGATATCAGAAAAGATTCAATAGCATGTGTGCCTAATAAACCGGTATTATTTGATGAAATCGTCAAAATACTTTTTGACAAGATTATTTTAAGCAAATCATCAAAAGATAAAGATTTATTACAAGATCTTTTAAATTCATCTTATTACTAATCTTACTAATCTTACCAATCTTACCAATCTTACCAATCTTACCAATCTTACTAATACTTAGAGTCTATCAGAAAAACAAATATAATAGTATAGTATAGTATAAATACATTAATATTAATGAACATATCTGATATTACTCACGAAGGCATTTATGAAGGTGAGTATAAAAATTCTGTTAGGCATGGTAAAGGTAAATTAACATACAAAGGCACAGTATACACTGGACAATTTGTTAATGATAAATTGACTGGAAAAGGAACTATTGAATCTTCTATTGAATCGTATAGCGGTGATATAGTAAATTTCCAGAAACATGGAAAAGGTGTAGTTAAATACGTTACTGGATCAGTTTATGAAGGAGATTTTGTTAACGGTAAGAAAACAGGTTTTGGTAAAATGACATATTCTGACGGTACTGTTAAACAAGGTTTATTCGAAGATGATAAATTTATTAAACCACTGACAAATGCTCCTGCTCAGAGCGTTCTTGCAGAAAAAACTACTAAAGGCAAAGAAAAAGATACAGGCAAAGACACCGACAAAGAAAAAGAGGCAAATGAGAGACGTAATAAAAAAGAATTACTGAATAGACGAGAATCTATTGAAGAGCATTTCCCACATCAACAAATAAAAGAATTGGGAAGTGGAGCATTTGGAACAGTATATAGAGTTACTAAAAATGGTTCTAATGTTGCAGTTAAAATTAGTAATAGAACTCATGTAAATCTTCGTGAATATAGTATTTTAAAGAAACTTAAGTGTTCTCATAAAAATGTATTATGTTTACTTGATGAGTATGATGATGAGAATTATATTTATCTTATTATGACTTATATTATTGATAGTTTGCCATTAAGCGAAGTTAAAATTCCAAATAATTTAATGAAGAGTTTCTTTTATCAACTCGCAAGCGGATTAAATTATATTCATTCTAAAGATGTGTTGCATCTTGATTTAAAACCAGAAAACATTCTAGTTACTAAAGATTACATGCCTGTAATAATTGATTTTGGATTAAGTTGTTTATTAAATCCTGAAAGCTCTTTAAGCACTTCTGGATCAATTGCCGGAGCAAAAGATATAAGTGAAGACATTTGTTATAATATAACTAGTCCGAGAGGCACATTGTATTATATCGCTCCAGAAATGTTAAATAATGGCCTTCTTACACCGGCAACAGATACATACAGCCTTGGATGTATCTTTTATTATGTGTTTACTGGTGGTAAATTGCCATACAAGAGTACTAATGTTAAAGATTTCGTTGCAGAAAAACGAAAACCGATAGACCATAGTCTTTTTCCTCCAGCAATGATATCTGAATTTCCTATAATTATTGATATGTTAGAGTTTAAAGCTATTGACCGCCCGCCACTTGATCAAGTTATGGCCGATTTACGTTAAATACTCTTCTTTTAAAAAATCGGCAGGCCATTAATATTGAAAAATGCAAATATTAGTGCTAATCATAATTATCATGATAATAATCTTGATTTACCACTTTCACAATGTCCTACATGTTATCAACTAATTGCACAAAATAATAATACGAAAGAATACTAAAGAATAATAAATTAGGAGAAATTAGGAGAAATAAAGGAATGAGTAATTTCCGATATTAGATACTCTATCACCAAACATTTTTTTAAAGAATCTATGTAATTCATTTATACATGGATTCTTTGAGCGTTTTCCAGATAGAGGAGTCGGAAGCTCTTCTGATAGTCCAGTCTGTTCTCCTTCATACCACTCAGTACACATAACACGTTCACAGTCTATGCAGATGTACCAGTCTTTGCTATCATCATAGCAATCAGAAAACACATCGACAGTACAATTATAATGGTCAGAAAACATATTGTCGAGACCGTCAAAAGACTCTGGGTAAAAAGATCCAGAAGCAAAAGACTTTGCAATTTCCTCTTCATTCAATTTATTTTCCTTTGTATTTTTGATTATGAATCCATAGCCAGTATTAACATTAATTACGACACCCATTTTATTAATATGTTTTATGGTTTTTATGATTTTTATGAGTATTTATGGTTTTTTTATGAGCATTTTTTGTGAGTATTTTATTTTTTTGGCAAAGAAAAATGAAAAATACTCATAAAAATGCTACTAAGAATACTCACGAAGAATAACCAGAAAGGAAAAAGAATGACAACTAAAAACCTTCCAATATATATTTTTAGTGATATTCATCTTGAATTGCAACGATGCAAATTGCAATTACATGGCTTTTCATGTGAATCACATGCATGTGATGCAATTTTGGTATTAGCTGGAGATATTGGTAATCCGTATTCTAAATCATATAAAAACTTTTTGGATACTGTTTCAAAGAAGTTTACAAAAGTATTTATTGTTGCCGGAAATCACGAATATTATAATAATGGTAAAACGGTAGAGGAAACAAATACTCATATAGATTCAATATGCCGAAAATTTGGAATATCTTTCTTAAATAACTCACATGAATATTATAATGGTTATATGTGGATAGGAACGACATTATGGTCAAATGTATCTAAAAACACAGAATATTATATCAATGATACAAAATGCATTAAATCTATGACATTAGAAAAGTACAATTCTTTACATAAAGCAAGTCTTGAATATTTTGAGACTTTTAATGCTTTTAAGGGTCTTGACTGTAGTGAGAGTCTTGACTGTAGTGATAAAATAATAATAACACATCATGTGCCTCTTCATGAATTAACCCATGAAGTATATAAAGATAGTCCTTATTATAAATGGTTTAGTTCTGACATGTCCAAACTAATTAAAGATATGAAAAATGTTCGTGCATGGATATATGGCCATACGCATATGGCTTCTGTACAATCTATGTATGGGATTAAATTCATTTGTAATCCCATCGGATACAATGATGAGATATCATTATATACATTAGATCCTTTTATTATTGATTAAATACTTTCCAAAAAGACACAAAGGGAAAAATAATAATAGAATCATTAATAGAATCATTAATAGAATCATTAATAGAGAGTATTATGAGTTCGTGTCTTTGTGCATTGATACACAAAAAGAAGAATGCTAATAATGAGCAAAAGACATCCAATTGATAGTCCAATAGCCCATCCAGTAATAGTATTTAGGTTTGTATATCCATCAACAATTTCAGTAGGCTGTCCTCCAGATGACTTTTGTGTACTTAGAAAGCATGTGAACGATGTACTATTAACGATACTATCATACCAACTATTACAATCACTTAGACTACGATGTTCAAAATGATAATTGAATGCTGGTTCATTTAGTATAATTGTTTGTGAACTATATGTATTACTGTATGATTTCACACTACAGTAATAATATCCAAGAATATCACTATTGTGAGAGTATTCTGATGCACCTGTGCAATTTGTACGTTCATATGTTCTAAGATTTAGATAATCATTCAGAATGTAACTGCAAATAGGAATACCAGTGAATGACACAACTAGAAAAACACTTGCAATTGTATAAATTAGGCAAGCAGACATATTGATTACTGATTACTGATTATTTATTGACAACGTATTAATAGCTTAATAAAATAGTTAATTTTTTTCATTTTTTTGGGGACGGCACGTCCCCATAGCCCCTGGCTAGGAAATTTTCTTTGCGTACCTATATGTCTAGGAAATAATATAACCATTGTTGACAAAACCACGAAGACATTTTATTTGTATGCAATAATTATATACAAACAAAATGTCTTCATGGAATGCTTTTCAACGACAATGCAAAAATTCTGGTCTTTCTCGTAGTGAAATTAGTTATTTATATCAACAATATCGAAGAGATCAGGCTGGTGGAGGAAATAAGACAACACAATTAAAGAATCTTGCTAGCAGTTTAGCTAAACACGGCGACGAATTAATATCTTTAGGCAAATCTTTAAAAGAGTTTCACTCTAATTTGCATGAGACTGATCCAACAACAGGAAAGAAAGTTTTTAAAGGTGTGTCAGCAATAGATATGAATAAGTTAAGTGCATTATCTAAACAAACACAAACATTTGTTGGTAAAATAGCAGATACACATGAACAATTATCAAAATCTGCATAAATTTCTAAGCCAGGGGCTATGGGGACGGCACGTCCCCATAAAAAATGAAAAAAAATAGATTTTTTTATTATTTAATAGTAAAAATTTTAATTAAATAAGTAACTAAATAGTATGTCGATTGACTCTTCTGAAGACACCTCTAATATAGAGAAAAAGTTTCATATTAAGAATATTGATATTGATTATACAAAATATTCGAAATTTGAAGATTTTAATCTTCACAATGATGTCTTGTGGGATATCTATAATTATGGATGGGAACGGCCATCTCATATTCAAAAACTTGCAATTCCGGCTATTTCAACAGGGAGAAACGTTCTAATTCAAGCCCAATCAGGGATGGGTAAAACAGGAGCATTCACACTAGGTCTTCTAAACTGTATTGATCTAAAAAGTCCGACAGTTCAGGGCATCATTATTCTAAATACTCGTGATCTTGCAATGCAAGTTCACAAGATAGTATGTGCACTATGCGAAAAATCTCGAATTAATGTTCTTCTTCTTATAGGAGGTCAAAATCAAAATGCTGAATCATCAGGAAGAAGACAATCTCGAATGCAAAGAGTAAATGATCCTACAATGCCTACTATAATTGTAGGATGTCCCGGAAAGATAAGTGATGTTTTTAATCGTCGTCAGATAGATCAAACTATTAGCGTGAAGACGATTATTATTGATGAATTTGATAAAACGCTTGAAAGAACATTCATTGATGATATAATGTATATTTTCGATTATGTGCGTAGGGCACAACTAATCATTGTTAGTGCTACAACAGATTTACATATTGTTGATGATATTATGAATTATCTTGGAGAAGATCATATTGAAATTACACTTGATCCAGAAGATGTTATGCTTGCTGGCATCTCTCACTACATTATTGATTGTCCAAAAGAAGGAAAATACGATACAATTGTTGACTTGATGACTAATCTTGTAGCGGCACAAACGATTATATTTATCAACAGCAAGAACGATTGTGATAGTATCTATTCTGCAATGAATACAGATGGATATGGTGTTAAGCATATCCATGGTGGTATGTCGCAAGAAGAACGTAATAAGATTATGGCTGATTTTAGAAATGGATCTATTCGTGTGCTATTGTCAACAGGTTTGTTGTCGCGTGGTATAGATGTCAATACTGTATCTCTAGTTATACTCTATGATTTGCCTACAGATTATAATGAATATATTCATAGAATTGGTCGTACTGGACGATATGGAAAGAAGGGTGTTGCAATATCATTAATCGATTCATCTTCAAAACATGAAACGGCAAGTCTCGCTAATATTGAACGAGCATTTAACATGACTATTCCTGAGTTTACAAAAGAAGCATATGCCACATTGAGTGGAGAACAATAATTTTAGTGCTATTAGTGCTATTAGTAGTATAAAGAAGAAATTTATACTTTGGCATTTTTAGAAAATTTCCGGTACCGAGAAAAAATTGTTTATTTTTAATCAAATTCTATATATATTTTTATCAAATGTCTACAGAGAAAAATACAAAGATATTCATTCGTGATAAGTATACAAACAAATATGGATATTACAAAAATAATAAATTTATTGGAAAAATAGATTGTCAGCGCGATAAACTTTACTACAATAATGTTTATCGCGCTGACGGAATGCTTCTTTTAAGTGAATTTAATGATCCATTTATTGACTTAAATGATGTCCAATATTATGGTCATTTTATAACCATAAATGATTTATGTGCTGAAGAATCCCATCAGAATCTTATTGATTTTGATTTTGTTTTTCTTGCTCAAAATTCTCACAATTCTCAGAGTAATTCAAAGAAAATAATAAAATGTACAACATCAAGTAATGAAGTTGAGATACTCAAAATATTAATAGCTAATGAATGTGACTTTATACCTAAAATATTCGACATAGTTGAATCTTTTTTAGGTGATATAAAATTGTATTATGTTGTAATGGAATATATTGGTGAGGAACATGCTGTTCCCTGTGGATCCCTTGTAAAAGTTGAGAAAAATATTCTAGAACATATTTCATGTAGCTTTAACAATCTTAAAAAATTGCATTCATATGGGATTATTCATAATGACTTACATGCACATAATGTTATTTATTGTAGAGAAAAATTTTATTTCATTGATTTTGGAATATCTTATAATAGCAAATCTACAAATACAAACTACTTTCAAGATGTAATACCAGAACTTAGAACAATTAAACATTTTGAAGTTTTTGATTATAGTCGATTATATTCAACATTTATATGCAAGAAAGGGAATGATAATCCAGAATTTATTAAAAAAATCTCAGATAAAGTTTTTACTGATAATAAAATTGATTCTCTTAAAGATAGAACAGCAATACAAGTGTATTTTCCGCTTTTCATGAAAAGAAATGATACTATTTGGCCAAATTCAAACGTTTATTCTACCTATTGCAAATACTTATTAGACTTAGACATAATTGATTCATATACTGACCGTTATATTAAAGTATCAAATTTAACATTCTGGGTTTATTTAAGCGATTATATAAAAGAGAGAGATAGACTAAATTCACTAAGAGCACTTAGAGCACTTAGCGAAATTAAAGAAATTAGTGATTATCTATGCACAGAGGATTTTTTCCTCAAAGTATCAGAAGTCTAATACTCTTAACAAAATGCTCTATTCTACCAGACCAGAATCTACCAGACCAGAATACTACCAGAATGTTACTGTTTTTACATTTCTACTGTGTGTAGATGGAATGCAACTAACTAATCCCAACTTACTATTACTCTTTTCAATACTCTTTGGTGTGTGATTACAATTATTATTATAATTATTTTCTGCCTGCTGAGAATCATGACCATAGACTATTAGAGATTGTAATTTATCAATAAACTTTTTATGTTTTACTGATAAATGAATATTCTCTCCATAAATTCCATTCAAATTACGTACAGTAATATCTTTTCTTTGTTTATTATTTACAATATTATAGACAGCAATAAATGTGTATAAATCATCATCATCATTAATTATTAACAATATGTTATCCTTTGTATTAGTAGTATTAGTAGTATTAGTATCTTCTTTGGCGTTCTCTATAATTGATAAAAATCTAGATACTTCTGTTATCCAGTATATGAAAATATCATTAGTTTTAAACTCATAAGTTTTATCAAACTTATCATAATTTTCTGGTATACTAGATCTATCACAAACTGTGATGTTGTCGTACAATGATATTATCATTATATATTGAATATACAAAAAACTATATGTTAGTCATTGTATAAATTCTTAACGCAAATTATTTTTTGTTGGTCAATAATATAGTAAGATATACAAATAAGATATATAGTAAAATGGATCAAGATGACGATCAAGATATCGAAAGAGAATACGATCAAAATGGCGAAGATGTTGAAGACGATCAAAATGCCGAAGATGTTGAAGAAGAGAGTATTGATTTTTATCTTGATGGTGTCAAATTAAAAGACAACATCAAGAATGCTGGATCGTTTTATAGATGTGAAGATACATTATTTCTAATAACGAGAGATATATTTTTATATTGTAACAAGAAGTTTAACATTGATATTAATGATCAGTATATCGTTATTGACTACGAAAATACAAGTGAACCATTAACTAGATTATATAGAAATGGAATTGAGGTAAACATTGAGAATGTACCATCTGATTTTTATAATCAAGAATCATCAATTCAAATTATTACAGATTATATAACCGACTTACCGGACGAAAATATCAAATATACATACAATTACGAATTTTACAGGCCTTTAGATGATACAAACCCTGACAGGAAAATAACTAGAATATCTGTCTACAACAAAAATATGTATAATTCAGCACAATACTGTCTTGATATATTCTGGGCACCATATAAGATCTATTATATTGATAATGTGCATTCAAATTCATACACTTATCAAACAACATATGTTAACGGTACTCCAATATTACAGCACATATTCTTTCTTGGAGATAAATGCAATTGCATCAAAGCAGATACTTATTTATCTGAAGGTTATAAAGGCCTTCTTATTGAAGGACCTGATGAAAATAAGGAAGAATATGCTCATGAAGTATTAGAAAAACTTGACATAGTTTCAGACCAAAAAATAAATGACTACGATTCTGTTGCAACAATTATTACAAAATTAACTTCTATTAGAAGTGGCAATTGGAAATTCTCACTAAGTGACATATGTCTTATTTCAAAAAGACTTAGCTATTTTCCCTCTGATAATAGAGAGAATACAGAGAGAAAGGATTTCATCACTTTTGATGATTATATTACAAATAGTGATGATAATGAATTTTTATTTGTTGCTGATAAAACGTATGGTAAAGTTAAGCTTAATGAATTTGCTGTGAAAGGATCATACATTCCTAGTGAATCTCTCTCGAATAGTGATCTTAAACAAATCCTTCCACCTCTTCAGTGTCGTACACAATATGATGTTATAACACACAAATTTGCAATAATAGAAAGCAATGTAAAATCTACAGGTTATGATTCTGATTCAAGTTCTGGCTCTGGTTCTGGTTCCGATGGCGATTCTAGTGATTCAAGTGCTTATGCTGATACAGATACTACTGGCACAAGAAAGAGAAAGATGAAAGAAGTCAAACAAAGAGTCTATAAGGCATCAGGAGAAAAAGACAAAACAAAGAGTAAAGAATCAAAGATAACTTATAATGATATTGTAAAGAGGACTAAAAAGTTGACGAAGATAGCTAAATTTATTAATACTCCTGTTCCTTATACGTATAGAGCCTCTGCCTCAGAGTCTGCTTCAGCAGACTCTGAAGCAGCTGAAACAGAAAAGAATTACTTTTTTGATAGGCAAATATATGGAAACGATTTTGATCCAAATACTAATTGGGCAACCGCGCCACTAACAGCATTACGTGATTTAAAATATTTTTACACAAAAAATAGTTATTCTCAATGGAACATGAAGGAAGTTTATAACAAATACAATACGATAATCAATAATCCAGATACATCCAATAACAGTTATGTATCAACTAATTTATTCTTATTTATGAAGCCCTCTACGCTGTCAGCAGACTTAAGTAATTCAGGCACTGATGACTTAAGTAATTCAGGCATTTTATACACAATGGCTGATGGTACACCTATTAGTGGATATTATTGGCCTGAAACATTACGTAGTATAGCAACTACTTCACTTAATGAGTTTAAAAATACTGTGACGTTAGATAATATACAGTCAGATTATCTAAAACGTGCACATAATGCATATTTATATTCTGGAGATTTCCCTATTAAAGTAGAAGATTCTCCAGACAGCATTAAAATTTATGAGATTGTTCAACATATGAATTATAACATTACAAATGAATCTTATATAAATTTGATGAAGGTATTTAATCAAATTGTTCTTTCTCCAGAAATACCATTTGTTAAGATTAAAAGAGGAAAGAATGTTGAAGCATATTACAAAGTTTTTGATAAGATTATTGGCATGGTTAATAATAAGATTCTTAAAGAATGGATAGCAAAAACAAGCACAATTACTGTTGACGTAAACAAAGAGATTACTGCAGAAAGTCGTGAGGATGAAGTCGGCGATATATACAAGAAAACGAAAGTGAAAATCGATTCAACTGTCGGTAGAGGGTTAACGTTTAAGATAGCAATTGGATCTGTATTACCTTATTATGATCAGGAAAAACTAACTAGTGAAAATATTCAATCCCTTTTAAAACACAATAAATTTATAACAGTCAATCTCTTTAGAAATGGATCTCTTGAAATTAAATCAAGTTGGTCTGAATTCAATAAAGTAAATTGTGCTTACGCACAAACTCTGCTTTATAATACAGTTAAATCTCTTATTGATAAAATTAATGAAATAGAATTTCACATGCCAAATGTTGATAGATCAAGAAAGATTGCTCTTTCTGAAGAAAATTTTAAACTTGCATTCTTTAATTCTGTTATTAAGATAGGTATTGATACAAATATAGATGAAAAGTTCGATTTTATTGAAAGATTGCGTAGTCATATTGCATATTATTCAGAATATGTGAGCATAACAAAGAAGATTAATGAAAAGCACGGAGGTGGTAATAGTATTGATTTGCGTTATAAGAAAGTTGATAATTATGTTAAAATGTCTGAAATAGAAGCCATAATCACTAAAACTTTATCAGAAATAGAAAAGAATGAATTCTCACAGAAGGAATTAGAAAATTACATATCAATAACGTATGGCATTGGCGCGGCACAAGTTACGAAATATATTAAAGAACTATCAGATAAAATTTTAACAAAGAACGAATCAGTTGTTCAATCTGGTGTTGATGTTGTAAATAAGATTCATAAAGAGATCAATATTGGAATAAATTTTGTTATTACTATTGATCTAAATTCTGCGAAGATCAGTATTCTTGGTATTAAGAGCCCATATCAGTATTTTATTATTAGAGATTTCATTACATCAATATTAAGCAGTTATAAACTATTTCCACAATTGAAAGGTCAAGCCAAAGATGTTTCTGTTGATCTTATTGACAATGAAGATATTATTAAAGTAAATATAGAAGATGATACAATGAGATCAACAATTAAAGATTTATCTCAGCAAGGTAAAGAAAATCTTGTTGAAACTGTTAAAAAAGCACAAGGGCGTGAAAACGATATTCAAGTTAAACGTATCAGAAATATATTCGGAGAAAGAATAGCAGATTATGGTAGAGCATGCATTAAAGATAGACAGCCTTGGGGTATTGAATATAAAGAAGCTGTATCAAAAATAGAAAATTATAACAAAGAGCTTGACAAGTTAGAAAAAGCATTAAATAGTGCTTCTTCTGAAGACGAAGCAACTAAGATAAAGGGACTTATAAATACATATATCAAAAAATTAGATATTTATAGTAAAGGTATTCGTCTAAATCAAAGCAATGGTACTAGTATCGAAGATACATATTTTATATGTCCTGCTTCATTTGATCCTGCATCAAATGAAGTTTTTGTAAAGGGATCTAATGATAATGGAGTATATGTAACAGGAGACAAAAATTATTCGACATATGAAAAAGCACAGGGTAAACCAAATCAATTTCTCGATAATGTGTATGCAAGAGTTCTCAAGAGCGCAAAAGTAGGTAAAGAATGTTATCCATGTTGTTTCATAAATAATGAAGATAATGAAAACACACGGTCATGTGCTCCATATCTATTTAGTACACCATTGAAGAAAAGAGCAGATAACACATCATACATTCTTAAGAATGAAAAGAAATTACCACCTGCTCGTTTTGGTTTACTTCCAGAAAAACTTAATGATCAATTTAACAGAGGAGAATCACTTATTAATGAATTAAAGGCAAATTATATCGGATATTTGCGCCTTGGTGGAGGTAATATAGTTAATACATTACTTCTTGCAATTGGTACTACTTTTGATGACTTTAAGAAACGTTTTAATAATCTGTCAGATCTAGAATTTAAGAGTATTAAGAATGGTATCATTTACAATACCTTTAAGCCAGACAGAGACAATAGTGATAATAGTGACAATAATAACAAAGAGGATGTCAAAGCTATTAAAGATGCATATTTCAAATATGTTAAGAGTTGCTATGAAAATACATCTAATATTAATGAAGAACTTGTTATTGATCTTTTTGTATATTTCTATAATGTGAATGTAATTCTTTATGAGACTGTAAATGGTATTAACTACACAATAAAGTGTCCAATAGGTAGTGACTTAAATACTATATACAAACAAGGACGAGATACAATAGTAATATTTCTTAGCGAAGATGAAACTGATATAAGTGTTCTCTATGATAGATATGATATCATCTGTTTTGTTGACAAAACAGATGGTAAAAATATACAATTAACACGGTTTAAGGATAATGTTTATAGTGACCTAATTAAGAGTATATCAGAACAATGTGCACCTAAGAAAGACATTGTTAGATATATTGAGAAAGATTCTAAGAATAAAAACAAAGCGAAAGAAGCAGACATGTATAGTTTCAGAAATGTTATTGAAAAGATTTACACACCTAAAAATACCTCTGGCGAAAGCGAAGACGAAGACTTAGAAGGAGAAGGAGACTTAGAAGGAGAAGAAGATCAAGGAGACCAAGAAGATCAAGACGGAGGACAGCCAAGTCCTCAGAGTCCTCAAAACGTTCAAAGGACGCCTGTTATAAATGAGTTACAAATTATTGGACAAATAATTGATGATTATACAAAGGTGTATATGTTATGTGTTGGACATACGGATAATGATTGTATAGCAATACCAATAATTCCGTCAGAAATCAATCCAGATACGGCAATAATTGATTATATTCCAACAAGATCATTTAAAGATACTATTAAAATTATAGATGAGCTTAACGGAGTAGATGATTCACAAGATGAAGATAAATCTTATAAGATTAAATCCTATGTTGTTAAGAATGATGATGTTATTGCAATCATGTACAATAATACTAATTTTACAAATGTTATTCCAATAAATATCAATGATGCAAAAGACTTACTGGAAACTTACAATCAAAATACTCAAAGAGATCATAATGAACCATTTATTGATTATATTGATGTTAAATACGATGATGTTGTGAAAATAAATGGAGCTATTAAAAGATATAATACTGTCGGAGAAAGTAAAATGGCTGTTAATAAACGCAAATTTATGGATGAAACATATCAACGATTAAGATATGACATATCAAAATATTTAAGAGATCACCAAGATATTAAAACTAGCATTCGCACAATAGTTTTGGATCAATCAAAATCAATAGACGAAAAGAGAACTGCACTAATTTCAATCATTGCACCTATTTTTAATGAGATTACGATATTGCATGATTTTACTAATAAAGATATTGAAGATCATCTTGCAGATTATGAAATTCCAAATATTAGAAAGAGATGTTATTATACAGGTGCTGATGTATCAAAAGCTCCATTTGATTATCACTGCACTACTATTGATGCTGACGCTAATAATAATAATACTAATAATACTAATAATAATAAATCTGGTATCATTGTTCCAACAAAGTCTTTATATGATGATAACGGTGCTTATGATCCAATAAGACCATTGACAAAATTTACACATTTGCTCGTCGAAGAGTTGTTATTACATGTTCAAGGTTATGATGAAATAATGACTGATAATGTTGATAATATGGTCAACGATTCTTATCTTATTCGCAATCCTCATGAAATCATTATAAATAATGAAGTATTTGAAAGAAACAGAAAAGAGATAGATAAGATGTATCTTAAACTTGATAAATATAAGATAAAATCTCGTAAACATTATGATATGACAAACAAAGAAAATAAAGTGAATGCTCGTCAATGTATTGGTATTTGGACATCTCTTACAAAGAAGTGGATTGCATATTTTGATAATGTTGATACATTTAAGGCGATGAATCATGGTAGTATTACATCATGTCTTTATGGAGAATTTGCTATTGCTGTGAATTATTTATATCAAATAATAACTAAAGATCAGCCAACAACTAAGGCAATAGCTATCAAACGTTATAGTAAATATATTGAGAATATACAGCCGTTCGAGGAAGATATTAAGAAAAATTTCGTCAGTTATATTGAACATAGTATGAAATCTTTTACATACAATAACATTCAAGGAAGAAAAACTACAAGAAAAGGTTGGGAATTACTCTTATCACATTATAAATATGTTCATCATGGCAATAGTATAGTTAAAGGCATATATGATATCAATGCACTAAGTGATTTCATTATGTCTGATGCACATCAATTAGTACTTGCAGATCTTGCTATTTTATCTCATATTTATAATGTAAACATTATCGTTCTCCAAAAAACAACAGATGAAGCTAGTGAAACACCAATCGTTATTCACACAACTACTAGAGTTGACTCTCAAAATTATATGCTCTTTTACAATTACTCTATAAACAATTACCAAATGATTGCTAATTCTGCTTATACACCATATAAGTATGTGTTTGCGAGGAGCGAATTACCTGTAAATTTAATAAATGCATGGGATAAATTGAATGCACAATATATGCAAACAAATACCGATAATACTGATAATACTGATAATACTGATAATAGTGATAATGTTGACGATTCTGATAATGATTCTGATGTTGATAGCGATTCTGACGATTCTGATAGTGATGATGATTCTGGAAGTCCAAGAAAGACAAGAAAGAACAAGAAGTATTATATATATGTACTTGATTCTACAACAGAATTCAATCCTGAGGAGATATCAGTTTTATCAGTTTCAGAGAAGACAAATCGTGAAATGACTAGAAAAGCATTCGTTGCTCATCCACAACAAGAAAAAGAAATTGATATTATTGAGCGTTATGCAGAACATCAAAGAAAGTTGAATAAAGAGCGTAAAGAAAAAAGACACATTGAAGAACAACAAGATCCAAATAAACATCTGGCAAATTTATTGAATGTTACTGATAAAGGTTGTAAAATTGGGATAAATAAAGATGGACAATCTGTTATTAATTGTCAAGGCATACCAACTCAAATTCTTGAAGAATATCCTGATGAAGAAGAGGATGATGTAGTTATTGGCACCTCAGGGTTTGAAACAAAAGAAGACACTGAAGACAAAAAAGGAGGACAAAGTTTATATGATGATATAATAAAATATAATTATGCTGACTACTTAGCTAATAATGATAATGATAATGCTAATGATAATAATGCTTATGACGAATATGATGATTATTATTATGAAGGCTAAATACTTTTAATACTTTTAATTCTTAAAAAGAATTCATTATCCATAGTTTAATAGATTCCTCTTTACAATAATCTTCAATATAATTAAGAATCTTTTTGTTTTTCATTGTTGTTCCTTCAATTATTAGTAGTTTTGCCCCATCCTTAAAATACATTTTTATGTTGTCTTTTAAATAATCTTCAAATATTTTAATTAACTTTGAGTGTTTAAACAATTCTGCATTAATATTATTAATATAATGATATGGTTTATCATATCCTTTGTATATTTTTAATAAATCACTATATGATTCATGGCTGTGATATTTTTTAATAGACGAAAAGCAAAAAAAATTATCAGTGCGTACTATCGATATATCTTTTCTACCTTTTTGTAAGAATGATGCCATTGTTGTTTTGCCACTACCTGAATCACCATTCAATATTATTATAGTATTATTAGTAAAATGCGATGGTTTTCCGGGCATTATATCTTATTGCCGTTTTTAAACTTATTACCTTCAACTTTAATATTTGTTTTTTGAATAATGTCTCTTCCGTGAGATTTATAATCAAATGTACAATTGTGATCAAAACTATGTCTGTGTGCTGTGCAAAAGATTTTACCGCACCTGCATTCATGTTGATCAACAAGTTTCAATTTCTTTATAGTACATTCACTGTGACTGCATTTAATCCTAGCAATATCACTACTATCACCACTACCAGACTCAGATTTCTTTTGTCGTGTTTTTATTGTATTATTAGTGTCTGCATTATTATCATCAACACTTTCAGCGTTGTCAGGATTTTCAGCATTATCATCAGCACTTTCAGCGTTGTCAGGATTTTCAGCAGTCTTCTGTGATTTTTTATCTAGATCTAAACTATTTGGAGATCGCACAACAAGAGACATTTTACGACAAATAAAGATATATATCTTTTAAAAATTAAAAAATTTTTTTGTTAATTTTTAATTACTACTCTACTGTTTATTAGAGCACTATTAGAGCACTATTAGAGCATAACAGAAGAGCATGTTGAAAATTAAATATCAACTTGCAAAAGGTGACACATGGACTGTTATACAGTCTTTTGATGGATATACCATGTGATGCACAATATATCAGTTGTGCTAATAATGGATTAAAATGTTTACCAGAGCTGTCGCACTTGACTAATTTGAAAGAAATTGATTGTTCTGGTAACAGTTTAGAATATTTGCTGGAATGGCCAAATTTAAATAGTTTACAAAAAATTAATTGTTACCGAAATAGTTTAAAGAGCTTACCAGAATGGTCACATATGACTAACCTAAAAGAACTTAATTGTTCTTACAGTAATTTGAAGAGCTTACCAGAATGGTCAAATTTAAGTAATTTACAAGATATTGATTGTTCTAATAATAGATTAGAAAGTTTACCAGAATGGTCACATATGACTAATTTTAAAAATATTAATTGTTCTTACAATAATTTGAAGAGCTTACCAGAATGGCTAAGTTTAAGTAATTTGCAAGAAATTAATTGTTATGATGCTAGATTAAAGAGTTTACCAGAATGGCCAAATTTAAGTAATTTACTCAAAATTAATTGTTCTCGAAATAGTTTAAAGAGCTTACCAGAATGGGCACATATGACTAATCTAAAAGTAATTAATTGTTCTTATAATAATTTGAAGAGATTACCAGAATGGCCACATATGACTAACATAGAAGTAATTAATTGTTCTAATAATCTTTTAGAGAGTTTACCAGAATGGCCAAATTTAAGTAACTTATTCTTCATTGCCTGTGATGATAATAAATTAAAAAGCTTACCAGAATGGCAACACATGATTAATTTAATCCGCATCAACTGTTCACATAACAAGTTAACAACTTTACCAGAATGGCCAAATTTAAGTAACTTATTCTTCATTGCCTGTGATGATAATAAATTAAAAAGCTTACCAGAATGGCAACACATGATTAATTTAATCCGCATCAACTGTTCACATAACAAGTTAACAACTTTACCAGAATGGCCACATTTAAGTAATTTAGAAAGGCTTTACTGTGGCAATAATGTCTTAACAAGTTTACCAAAATGGTCACATTTAAATAATTTAAAAGAAATTTATTGTGACCATAACAAGTTAACAACTTTACCAGATTGGTTACATATGATTAATTTACATAAGATTTATTGTAATAATAATAATTTGAAGAGCTTACCAGAATGGCCACATTTAAGTAATTTAGAATATATTTATTGTTCTGCTAATTATTTAGAGACTTTACCAAGTACATTTGCAAATTTGCAAAACTTACAGTATATTCATTATAATAATAATCCAATTGAATACATTCCTCCAAATCTACTTAGAAGACTTGAAAGACTACTAAACGGAAATCATCAAGATATTTTCAATGATGCTCAAAATGTTCATAATCATCATATCCAATTATCTCTACAGCGATCAATAGAATACTTACTTAATGATAAACCATCAATGAGCATTGATGACATCAGGAAAGAGATAAAAACTGAATGCATTACACATCAATTGTTGATGGAATATTCAGAAGATAAGAGCGTTCATAGTATATTGAATGTAACTTTTGAAGATGTTTTATTGGCAGTTTGGTCGAAAATCCACATAAGTCCCCATAAAGATGAAATAATTAAGATCTTAAATATTGAAATGCTCGATTCTGAATGTAAGTGTTTCACATGACGCTTAACAAGACTTGTGAATTGTCTTGTAGGATTTGATGAAAATATAAAAATAGAGATAAGTGCAAGTGAACAGATGAGCAACATAAGTGCCCTTATTTATAAGAAATACTATAATGCCTCTGGTAATGCCTCCGGTGATTCATTAATCAATAAAGAATACAAAGAAGAACTAAGACGTGCTTTCATAGAGAGAGGATATACTGAAGAAGATGCTCAAAACTGGATGAATGTTGAATAAACACTTGTATCAAAGAACATGCCAAAGAATACCAAAGAATACCAAAGAAAAAGCCAAAAAGAAAGTATACAAAGGGAAAATGATCAAAAATTTTCGATTTTTGTGATGCTTTGATTCATAAGTAGCACGTGTCGGTAGATAGAAAATGGTTAGTGCAGATAATAATGGTAATAGCACTTTTAGCATCTTTTTTGCAAAGGTTATTGATGAATTTGATTGTCCATTTGATGATTTGGAAGAAGGTGCAACAGATACAATCGAATTTATTATTAATCATCTAAAACAACATGTTTATCTGAAAGATTTCATTGAAATCTGTTGTGCAATGTATAAGGTTTGTGATTATAATAATCATATGGATGTCTATGTAAAAGTGTTGACGGACATGGATTATGTGCTTGATTTTGATACAGCTCTAGTTCTCTAATTACTCTATAAATTACTCACTTATGTGTAAAGTCTCTTATGTGTAAAGTATTTACTTTGTAAGATGTTCATGTGGATGAGATTTAATACCATGTTTCATGATAATTCTTACTGCTCTTGTCGAAACACCAAAAAGATTTTTGCCTGTATAATGCAAATACGTTTGATAGATTAAGTACACACCTCGTTTATTTTTATTCATGCGATAATCAATAAAATCAATTCTATATCTATCATTAGCAGAACTAAATACTTCAAAACTTTTCGGAGTATCTTTTTCGTCTAGTCTTAATACTATTTCCTCGAGTATTGTGTTTCCTGATACATTAACTTGTCCAAAATTTTCTAAAACATCTTTTCTTGTTTCTAATTCATGAGGAGTAACGCTTTTTGTTATAAGACATTGATCAACATCAGATAGATTATATGGCATACTAATAAAAGAGAATCTATATAAGTCTATAGTATTTGCATACAAAATACTCTCTTGAGTATTTTGAGTATTAGGAGATTAATTACTTGAGTATATTAATAATATGACAGTTATTAGATGAATGACTAGATGCACTATTATTAAATATATTAATCATACTCTTAGTTCCAGAACTAAGCTGATCCCAAAATGCAATTAATTGTCCTTGATCCTGTCCTATATATTCATTCATTTGACGATTTCGTATAGGACCTGCTCCTTTTCCGTATTTTGACCACTCTGCCATAAAAATTTTATATGGTATCCCATTATCTTTAGCATATCTGATTGCCATTTGATCTACGCCAGAACATCCTCCAGAAACAATCTCTGTAATTGATGATTTGTACGTTTGCATTTGATCACAAAAATATGAGTAATCATTATAATCTCGACATCCTGCAATGATGGTTTTCATTTTTTTTAATAATAGTAATAGTAATCTCTAAAAAAAATAATTATTTTTTATTTATTAGTATTTGTTGACCCTAATCCATATGTTTCTTGTGCATAAATAGTCAACTTTTTGTACAAAAATACACTAAGAATAGTAAGAAAAATACACATTAATGTCGCAGATAATAGTGAATATAACAAACACTTTGTCATATCACAATCACCATATTGAAGATTAAACATTCTTTATATATTCTTTGTATATTATTTTAAGTCTATTCATTAGATGACCAAAAAGACGCACAAAAGACGAGTAAAAAGACGCACAAAAGACGCACAAAAGACGAGGAAAAGACGCACAAAAAAGACGAGGAAAGTTTGTTAAACTTTGTTAAACTTTTAAAATTGCAGAATTTTGGAGACTCTTTTTTAAAATGACTTTTTTAGTTACGATCAGGAAAAATTTTGAATAAAAAAAAATCCCCACACAACTGAGAGACTTCGTCATGTTTTTTTTCTACCAAGGAGGCAAAAAAACATCATAATTATTCCGAATTTTCACCTCCGCCTTTGATTGTCTTTGGAAAAAAAACATGACAAACTCATTACATGACAAAGTTTAGTAAGAAAGTTTAACAAAAATGACTGAGAAACGACTGACGTTTCTTGGAAAAAAAACATGACGAAGTCTCACGGTCTCGCAGTCTCTTAGTATATCAGCATTTTATGCATGCAAGTCAAAGTTATTTAATAGTATTTAATAGTATTTAATAGTATTTAATAAAGGACTATTTAAAGAGCTTTGACACTAGCCACATAATATTTGCAAAAAGATTCATATTTTCTATCACTTTCCTTTAAAGGAAGAGGATTTCTAAGAGGTACTTCCTTAAGATTTGGTATATTCTTAAGACCTTTTCCGATAGATGTTACCTTACCGTCAACAACTGTAATAACTTCGTCAAAATACGCTTCACTCTTTATGTTAAAATATTTCAACAATGCTTTCGAAAATGCATCGACATATACAATTGGCTCAGTCATTTTCTTCTCATTAGATTGAATAACATATTTAGATGGAATAATTACACTCATTTCATCTTGAGAACTTTTGGTAAATTGCCATGTATAAATTGCCTCTTCTAAGGCTTCTTTAGAGTCATCCTTTGAAGCATCTTTTGATTCTTCAGAAGCATCTTTTGATTCTTCAGGAGCATCATCACTTGCATCATAATCGACTTTGTATGTGATACCACTATTTACATCAGTAGCAGAGCCTGCGAATATACGTGTACCATCAAGAACTGTACAAATAAAATGCCCATCTTGCTTAAGTGCTCCACGAATTTTCGCAAATATGGCGTCATAAGATTGATCGATCAAAAAATAATGCAGACAAAATTGGGCACTAATCACATCATACTGTTTCGTAAATGTATAATCATTAAATGTTTTTGTATCAAAATTTTCCAACTTAATGTTAAGTTGACGTGAATCTGTCTTAATCTTCGCAGGAGATTGTCCGGGATCAGTACCATATATGTTTTGAATATTAAAACCAGCTGATAGCCAATTATGAGCATCACCAAATCTTCCAAAACCTATCTCAAATAATGTTTTAGTTTTATTCATATCTGGTGATGGTGATAGTGATGCATAAAGATGTCCTTTAACAGCGTTATTAATGTTTCGTATAGTCTTTGTATGTTCAACAAGTTCCTTATTCTCAATAGCTTCTGTATAATAACTTCCTGCACAAATTTTATCTATTGTAAGTTTTGCTCTCACAATATCAATAGTTGTATCGACTGTTTTCTTCGCATTCGGAATATATTTATCAATACGATGTTTGACAAGTACCCATTCATATTTTCCAAGTTCCTTTTCCTCATAAAGAAACTCATAAATACCATTATTATAAATAATATCTTGCTTTTGTTGACCCTGTTGACCCTGTTGACCTTCTTGCCTTTGTGAGCCTTGTTGAATATAAAATTGTTCTTTTCCGTCAATTGTAACAGGAATCAATTTAGTCTCTTTGTACGATTTTCTTTGATCCTTTGTCTGTCTTGTCTGTGTCAAAATTGTAAATAACTTATATTTAACTGATGTGTCATTTGCGAAAACATTATGTACTTTTTGTACAGCCAAATCAACTGTTGCCCTATCATATGCCTTTAGCTTTACAATGTATGATTTCTTGTATGGCACATCGTTTATAAGAACTAACCCTTCAACTGCGTCTTTACTTGTTTCAATAGCCATACCATATACAGATTTTATCTTATCTGTAAATGGTCCATTATGTTCTGTTCCTGAATTGTTCAATACCTTATTTTGTACTTTGCCAGAAGAGTAGAAATCTTTATGTATAATCTTAATCTCAGTATCAGGATCTTGATTAATAGATACTTTTGAAGATGAGAATAATTTATTAAACTCTTCACTCTCACGTATTTTAATCATTCTTTCACTAAACTTTGCTGTTTTCACATCTTCATCTGCAAACGTAATACAATCAAATGGAATAAATGAAATTGACAACTTTTCACCGTATTGCCATGGATTATTCAATTTATATTCTCCTTCAATTAAATAATTTTTATTTGATTGATTAGTAATTGTTGTGCCAATTATTGACATATTCTTAAATGTCAATGTTTTATCGGTCGATTTCTTAAAAAAACATAGATAAACACGATTATTTAATATCAACAAATAACAATGTTCACCATCAGTCTTCTCAGTTATAAAGAACTGATCCTTGTTTCTTACACTAATTTCATTAATATTTCTAATACTTATCGGCATATTTTGCTCAATTAAACGGACATTAAGTTGCTTATTCAGGTAATCTAGACACTTTTGTTTTTCACTTACCGTCATAATATAGTTAGTATTTTGATAACACTTAAGAACTACATTAAGCAATTCTTTAAGATCATCCTCCTTATAATGATCATTATTCACTATTTCTATTTCAACTTCATATGTTTCTTTTGAATTAATGGCATCAATAAAACTAATATTTGACGACTTAACAATTGATAGATCAACATAAAAGTTTCCTGCATTAAATGTCTTTCTGTGAATATATCGAAAAGACGTTCCAGCATCTTTTGCAATAGTCATATCAGATGGCTCATTTGGAAGGTCTTCTTCTGTTGAAATATTGTATTTCAAATGCAATTCAGGAAATGTAAAATCTTTGCGATGTTTCTTAAGAATAACTTTTCTATCTGAAATATCACCTTTATTTGCATAGAAGTTATTAATAATATTATCTTTCCCTGTTAGTGTTATACGTTTTCCTTCATTTTGTAAATTTCTTTCAGCTCCGATATTCAAATAATAAACAATGTTGGTTGTATACGAATCTAATTTTGTTAAATTCTTATCCAAATTATGAAAATCTACCATTGTCACATTATTGAATTTTATTTCATGTTCAATCTTTTTTGATGGAGATGGAATTAAAAATGTTGGTTCGCTTATGACATTTTCACTTACTTTGGTAACAATTTCTTTAATAACTGTTGAAGAATTAATAGCATTGTCTGTCATTCTTTTTATACCTTTATCACAACAGTTAATATAATTTAAGTAAATATTATTTTTATTTTTCATTTTTGGGTGGGGGACGTACCGTCCCCCCACTTAGACAAAAGCATTCAAATAATCATAAAATTTACTTGAATCCCAACAAGCAGTATAAATCTTATTCAATATAACATAATCAGCAACCAAATGAGCGAAAATTTCATTAGGATGATATAATTGACCTTTAAGACCATAAAACTTATCAACATATTGCAGAGAATGATGAAGATTAGTCCATACGCCAGTTTGGTTATTTATCAAGAAACCAATCGGCATTTGTGTTTCATTGTTTAAAGATAATATTGGAGTATATGTATGATTACCAACAATTATTTGCCATTGGTCGTTAAAACCATCAGGATTAGTAATTCTGCTAGGATACTTCTTATTCATTTGCTCTTTCTCTTGTTGTTTGTTGGCATTCTTGGGGAAGAATCCCCATAATGTAGTATAAATGCTAATAAGTGTCTCATAAATTTTCCTTGTTGGATATCTTTGTATGATATGAATCCATTCATGACATAAAATGTTTGCATAATGATTCACATGTTTGTAATCTTTTCTTGTAACATTCCACTCTTCACCTGTCGGACCATGTCCAACTTTTCTCATTGCAAGATTAGCAAGCTCTTGAATCATTTCATTTACTATCTTTTGTGGTAAAACAACACAGTTATTAATAGTGTATGGATAATTCCAATCAACATTTAATTTTAGCTTAATGTATTTTATTTGTGATACATTTGGACATAATGCTGGAAGTTTATCTCTAAATCTATATGCTGATAATTTGTGATAATAAGATAGCACTTGTATCTCTTCTTCAGTAAAATTATCAACAAGATTGGTATAGAGAGTTAATAAATCTTTTATTGATTGCAACATTGGATAAAAAGAATGTATACTCTTTATACGTAATGTAATCTCATCATTTGCCATTCTTGTTAAATAATTACTTTTCTTATATTCTTCGATTGCATCTGATTTATTTAGTATAATCATTGTCTTTGTAATTAGATCTCGTATATAATTACTCAATAAATTCTTTTTGTTTACAAAGAATATACAAATATGGCACAAACTTTATATAGTTCACAAAATCAAGGGCCAAATTGTCCTGTGGAATATCTACGTGTTACTAAGACTCCAAACGCATTACTTGTAGATGCAAAGAATAAGGCAGATAACATTCCTGAGCCTACAAGAACATTTACTGGTTCTACTAAATTTACTGATTTTCAATCTTTCTGGAATTTGCTAACACAAAACGTTAGTGGTTTTACAGATTGTTCAAATCCACTTGTTAATGATGCAGACTATAATAATGCTATTAATGCACAAAGTCAAACTGCACAAGTTCCTCAAGCCATTAATTTGCAACTTCAAACTAATCAACCTCAATGGCCACCTGCGCAACCAGCCGTACAACAGCCACTTATGCAACAGCCAGCCGTACAACAGCCATGGCCTGCTATGCAACAACAGCAATGGCCTTCTGTGCAGTGGCAACCAGCAGGAATCGCTGACAACTCTAGCAGTGGAACATGTCCACTTGCTAATCAGCCTCCTCAATCTCCTTTCCTATCTGTTAACTGGGCGAGGATTACAAATGCTATAACTGCACAATACATTATTAGCATTATATTCTTATTTACATTAATTTTTGTATTTTTAACATATGTTCCAAAAGTTCAAGTTCAAACAATAACAAAGATCATTGTTGGTGTTGGTGTTTGTCTCATCTATTCACTAGTTGGTGTCATTTGGTCATTACTTAAAACTTTTGGAAGTGCAACTTGTTCTGTTGCATGCGGATGTTAAAGTTGGGTGACAGCTGTCCCCATAGCCTCTCGCTTAGTAAATCGCTGAAACACAAAGTGAATTGTTATAAATTTTCAAAGCAAGGGGGCTATGGGGGACGGCACGTCCCCCACCCACTTTCTTTTATAATAATATACGTGAATATCCCCTTTTTAAATATATATAAATCATGATACATATTATACATCTATTATATGAACTAAACATTGCACTTAAACAATTATTCTTTATGCTATTTCCAAATTGTTCACACATGCAAAGGCCAAACAATCATACACAATGTGGTATGCCTTCTTGTCATGCAATGATCTTTTCGTATCTCTTGTGTCATTTTCAAACAATGCCGTTCATTTGTATGGTATTTTGTTACAAAGAGATATTTGATAGGTATATTTATGAATATCATACGATATTACAATTACTTGTTGGAACGATAATAGGAATATTGGTAGCAAAAATAACTTCCTAAAGAACTCAAGTCCTCAAGCGCTTAAAATTATTCTTTTTCATCAATATCAACTAATAAATTTCGTCTATTATCTATTGATATTGTGACTTCATAACTAAAATCAGATAATTGTTTAAATATGCTACCTTCTGGTAACAACTTTCCAAAAGTTGTTAGGTAATTGTATAAAAGCACTATTTCATAAGAACTATCAAATGTATCCTTAAGACCATCATTTGGGTGCGATTTTACTGGTTGAGGATATCTCTTAAGTCTATCAACATTATTAAAGTAAAACATTTTATCTTCAAATGATTTATTATTATACATATAAATTTTTGGTATATGCTCAGTAACAATAAGACGCACTTCTGTGCTACTTCTTGGAGCCCAGCATTGTTTGTAAAGAATTCCTTCAGCAAAAGGAGTACTGTTATTGAAAGATTCACCTTCTTTCAAATCCCATATAACGCATTTTGTCTTATTAATCGCATTTATTTCATTTTGATCTGTTTGAGGATATAGACATTTTGTTTTTAACATAGATACAGGAGCATTTATAAGCGTATGCCATCGTGTCTGATCACAATTATTTTCTAATATAGGTGGTTGATGCTTTGCATCAACTCTTATATCAGAAATAAATAATGGGTTTAAGTGCGAAAATGCTATTGCCATTGCGTCATCGAAAAATGCGTTGATTGTTGTAATTGTCGCTGTCCTTTGTTCTGCTGAGTCTTTAAGGATTGTAGAAATATTATTAATATCAATCTTATTTATTCTAATTGATTTATCAGATGATAAAAATTTAAATGGTTTAGGATCAACAAGAATCCAGTATTTATTTGGAAAAAGCTTTGTCAAATAAGGAATATGAGTGCCTGGCGCCGCACCAGCATATACAATAACATCACTTAAATGTCCGTAAAGTGTTAAGAAATTTAACTCACCAAAAAACAATTTACGCTGTCCCCAGTGAAGAACTTGTAATTTTTCTCCTTTTTCTCTTTTCTTATAAGGCAATTCTGGATCAGTTGGATTTACTGTTATATTTAACGATTTTTTTAATATTTCTAATTGCTCAACCTCGGTTTGGGAACATGCTTCTGATGGGAGACATGATTCAGCAGAACTTTTTGGTGCTTTAGGTGTCCATGTTGATGTTTTTGGTTTAGTATATTTTGGCGCTTCTTGAGGCACGTACGCTTCCTGAGGTTGTGCTTCTGGTGCCTTAGGTGTCCATGTTGATGTTCTTGGTTTAGTGGTTTTTGGTGCTTCTTGAGATTTAGGTGTCCATTTTGTTGTAGACATTAATAAAATACCTAGATAATATAATTAATTATTAGAAAAAAAAAATTTTTTTAGAATGTTTTTCGCGCTATAGAAAAGTTTAGTTTAATTTCTAATGTATACAATATACAATATAATAAGACAATGAACCAACTTAATTTAAACAGATCTCAAAAAAGTGAGAAGTTATGCAGTGGTGGGTTAATGTGTACTGTTCCACAAGATAGTGCAAAGCAATTTTTGCCATATGACTCAAACGCTACTCAAGCTGTCCAATCTCAATTTCCGAGTGGTGTTGGACAACAACATTATTCACAACCTAGATTTTCGCAATTACCTCAATTCCAACAGCAACAAATGCAAGGAGGTTATGGTGCATCAGATTGGAGTGGTAATTTTCATTCTTATAGCACATCTGTAAGTGATCTAACAAATTGGGGTAATGCACGTATTGCCAATTCACCGATGTTTAAGCCATTTTCACAAACATCTAAATTCGCAACACCATCGACTGGAATTACTCCAACTGGACAATACTACATGCAGTAGAGTGGGGGACAGCTTGGGGGACAGCTTGGGGGACAGCTGTCCCCCATAACCCCCTCGCTTGGTAAATTTATAACAACTCACTTTGTGTCTCAACTGCCCCCTGCTTCTCAGCGATTTACCAAGCAAGGGGGCTATGGGGGACGGCACGTCCCCCAGCAAGGGGGTTATGGGGGACAGCTGTCCCCCAGCGAGGGGGCTATGAGGGACGTGCCGTCCCCCAAAAAAAAATAAATATTAAATATTTAATAATTAATAGATTATAAAACATAATAGAGATGTGTGGAATTTTCGCATATTTGTCATTGAAGAAAGATTCTGTGAAAAAACAAGAAAGCGTCTTTAATTCTTATATGCGTCTACAACGTCGTGGTCCAGAAACATCAAATTATAGGCAATTTGCACTACCAAGTGGCAATTTAGTAATAGGATTCCACAGACTCGCCATCAATGATAGATCGCATTTGGGCGATCAGCCTTTCATTATATCTGTTTCTGGAAAAACTATTTATGTATTGTGCAATGGTGAAATTTACAATCATAATCAATTAGCTGAAAAATATCATATTGAATGCAAATCACATTCGGATTGTGAAATTCTTCCTGAGCTATATCATAAAGTTGGAATTGAATACATGTTATCTGAAATTCAAGGATTTTTTGCAATGCTTATTGTAGAATTGTTTGATGATGGAAATGTCAAAATAACTTCTGCGCGCGATGTTGCAGGAGCTAGACCACTATACATAAGCACTCTTTCTAATACAGAAATAGCATTTTGTTCAGAGCTAAAAGGCTCACCGTTTCTAGATGAACCAAATAACACAGATCAACTGCCATCTGGTTGTTATTCACTTAGTGCTCTTACTCCTGATACTGCTCTTGGCAGTATAAGTACTAAGATTGTCCGATATTTCAATCTTTTCACTATTCCAGTTACAATATATGATGATGAAACAGCTAAAGATGCAATTTTCAATACGTATATGAACGTCATGAAAGATTTATGCAAAGCAGACAGAGTTGTTGGTTTTGCTTTATCTGGCGGTTTTGACAGCTCCTCATGTGCTTCATCAAAAGCTGTTCTCTATCCTAACACACCTACCTACACATTTACTATTGGTGAAGAAGGATCATCTGATGTACAATCAGCAAACGTAGTAGCACAATATCACAATACAGTACATAAAGCATTCATTATACCAAAGGATTTAGCACTAGAATTTCAGGATATGACTGTATGGACATGCGAATCTTATGATATAACAACAAATCGTGCTTCAACATGGCAGTTAATGTTAATGCTATGTGTATGCATATATTGTGAAGTTGATATAGTAATTGAGGATAGATATCAACATCTAATTGAAAAATTGCGAGCAGTTATTGGCAAAAGACCAGAAGGTGCATTAGATTTGCGTGTTATTAATATTGGTGACGGCGCAGATGAGATTGCAGGTGGGTACATTTCTTTCAAAAACTGCAAAACTCCGGAAGAATTTGACTATGAATCAAAGAATATGTTTGCACACATTTATCAATTTGATGGACAAAGGGCAGATAGATGTACATCAAACAGTCTTGAGTGTAACAGCCCTTTTCTTGAGAGAAGATTTGTTGAAATGTATTACTCAATAGATCCAAAGTTACGCATGCCACGAAATGGTATAGAAAAATACTTGCTAAGATCAGCATTTTCTGGCAAAGGTGTCTTACCTGATAGCATTTGTTGGAGACGCAAAGAAGCGTTGTCTGATGCTGTTTCTCCAACAGATGATTCATGGTATATCACCTCTCAAAAGAATGCTGAAAAAGAAGTTTCTGATGAAGAGTTTTCCTTAATGAAAGAGCAAATGCAAGAGCAAGTAATTCCTTCAAAAGAGGCATATTTGTATCGTAAAATATTCCGTAAGTATTTTGGTAAATATGTAGATAATGTTATTCCTTATTATTGGAAACATATTGGAACTGCTGATGGCTCAGATCCATCAGCACGAACACTTGAATACTACTAATGTAATCTACAGTACTTTTTATTTTATATTATTTATAAGTACTTCTATTAGCCTTTCTTTAAAGCTTGAACAGCTTCCTTTGCTCTTTTTAATACTTCCTCATCAATTGGAACAAATCCTTTTGATCTTCCCTTAAGAGGTTTAATTTTCATTATGTTTGCAATAGATTGTGTCTTTTCAACTTCTAAAACTTTGAACAAGGTCGGAATTGTTGGTAATTTATACACTTCAATAATTTTATCACTATTATTATAATTATGATATTCAGATTCAGAGTATTTACCTCCATATTTAAGCATTACTATTTTCGGAAGTGCAGGTTGTAAATCATAATCATCATAAATAAGATTATACAACATATAAAGAAAACTTATTTTTGTTGATTTATCATCATATGATGATGAATCCATAAGCGCACGTAAAGCACATGGAAAATCACAATAATTGCCTTCACAATAAATAAATCCATTTGATTCAGATACAGGTATTCCGACTGGCGTGCCAGTAAAATAACAATCACAATTCCAACATGCATAAGGACTCGTTTTTGGCCATTGATTATTTCCTACATCTAACATAGGTGCAATAAATTCGGTTGTATTTTTCTTATAATTATTAATATAAGTATCTGTTTCTAGTTCCTCTCCAAATGTTTTTACTGGAACATTTCCAATAAATAATGGCACAACTGTCTCATTATAAAAATCACCAACAAAATTAATATTAGTATTACACATATCTCTCATATTATTAATAGTCTCTGTTTGATTTTCTTGATACGTTGTATTATATTGCTGACTAGAGTGATTTAGCTGACTTGAGTGATTAGAGTGATTAGATTGCTGACTAGAGTGATTAGATTGCTGACTAGAGTGATTTAGCTGATTAGAGTAATTAGAGTGATTTAGTTGATTAGAGTAATTAGAGTGATTTAGTTGATTAGAGTAATTAAATAAAGTATTCTGTGATTGAGAACCCTGTTGATATGTGTCCGGTAAAGCTTTCTTATAAAACTGCAAATCTTCATGTGTTATATTCAATTTAACAATATATGATTTTAATGGCGCATTAGTAGATATATTTTTCTTCGCAGGTAAAATAGGACTATCAATAGCTTTTTTAGGTCTGCCTCTCTTTGTCTTTTTTAATGTATAATCCTCTATATGTTGAGAAGAATCTAAGCATTGTGCCATTTATTGTTATTTGCAATATAGTTAATTTACTTTCTTATACCTTATTACTATTATTAGTATTTATTAGTATTAGATATTAGATGATTCAAACACGCATTGATTTTTAAAAATGATGATATAAAAATGGATATAAAAATGATGATATAAAAATGATGATATAAAAATGATGATGTTATGAGTATAAGTAGCTTCCTATAATCACAAAGTCACCAAGACAAATGTTGTCATCGTTACCAATGGAAATATTCTTCATGATTTATGATGAATTGACAATAATTGATTTTATGACATTGTTAGGAAATCCTCTAGATCGAACTCACTATATCGCATTAAAAGCATTTTGACAAGATAAAGGTCCGTCTTTTAATGATTTAGTCGACATTTACAAAAAGAATACCTTATGTCGGGCATTATTTAAACATATTAATGTTAGAGACATTAATGATTCGGTCTCATTTGATGAAGAAAACCCACATGGAGGCATCCTCAATCTAAATACCACCAGAGCGTACTTTTTAACACAATATATAAAGGGTGAATTTGGTCAAACCAATCAGCCTATTGTTTCTACAGAAGATAAAGAAGATAAAGAAGATAAAGAGTTTAGTCTGATCGCATTTGATAACATATATAGATTGGATCAAGCATGTAAACTTTATTATCCAGATAAACATTGCGCATGGTATGTTTCAAAGGGAGGATTATCCAGTCTAATATATTATAATAAATATAGGACTAAGTATAGATGTTTGTGGTTTAAGTCTATTAAAATAAAAGAAATACAATATGACCATCTTAGTCGTAGTATGATTAAATTTTCAGTCTGGCATAGAACGGGGTCTATACGTATGGTTTCGGATTTAACTTCACGGAAAGAGTGGTATGAAACTGGTCAATTAGAACAACATTATGATCATCCACGACAAAATATAAATGATGAAACATTACCATATCGATTAAGTCAACCGGCTGAAATCTATTATGAACTAAATGGCCTAGTTCGAAAACTAGGCTTTAATCCGCCGATTGATAACTATCCAGTTTTGGGTCAGCACTATAAAAACTTTATAACTGGAAAGAATGGGGAAAAAAAGATTAGTCAATTGACACTGAACGCTAATGAAGTAGTTGAAAAGAATTGTGATGACTTATTAATCAATGATGATTTAGATTATTTTATTTCATTCCTAACCTTAGCTGGAGCTTGTATACAAGACACTTCATATTAGTATTAGTATTCTTAAGAGAGGACCTTATCCATATATTCTAAAGCATTTGCAATAGCTTCATCCATGTTAAAATATTTATAGTTTGCCAAACGACCTATGAAATGAACATTATTTTTATTTGTTAATTCATCAGCCATTTGCTTATATTTTTCATAAAGTTCAAGATTCTTTTTATTTGGAACTGGATAATATTTATCTTCGTCATTCGTAGAATCCTTTGGAGTTTCATAAGAAATAATTGTCTTTTTTGAGTCCTTTCTCTGAGCACTCTTAGTACTCTCAGTACTCTGAGTTCTCTGAGAAGAGAAATGTTTATATTCTACTATTCGAGTATATGGAACATCACCACTAACGTAATTGACAACTGAATTACATTGAAAGTATTTTTGATCGATAGTTACAAATTTAAAATCAATCGATCTGTATTCTAATTTTTCATAATCTTCAAAATAAGAATCGATCGGACCAGTAAAAAATACACCTTCGATATTCGATTGCTCACTTTTATTTAAGCAAGAGTAAGCATTTGAATACGATGTATTCAATTGTACTTCAATTCCATCAATCATATTTTTAATAAATTCTGTATATCCATTTATTGGTAAAGCCTGATATTTATCATTAAAATAATTTGGATTAAAATTATCTCTTAATGGCAATCGTTCTAATACAGATTTATCTAAATCTCTTGGATGTTTATTCCATTGTTTTAACGTATATGGTTCTATAAGTTTCTTATAAAGATTATAACCAATACGAGATATAGCAACATCTTCACTGTTATTTATTCTCTTTGAATCCTGTGGATTATTTTGTATTTCATTGGTCAGCCATTCATTAAATTCACTACTTGTCGTAATATGTTTTCCTAAAAGACAGTTAACTGTTGTAATATTTGCTGGAACTGGTACGTAGATACCATCACAATATGCAACAACTTTGTGTTCCCATCTCTTCCATTCTGAAAATTTATTAACATATTGCCAAACTCTTTCATTATTTGTGTGAAATAAGTGAGCTCCATATTTACTTACTCTTATTCCTGTTTCTTCATCTATATAATCATAACAATTACCACCAATATGGTCTCTCTTTTCAATTATTTTAACTTTCTTGCCAGCATCATGAAGTTGTTGAGCAATTACTGCACCAGATAAACCACACCCTACTACGATATACATTATAATTATTATTATTATTATTATATTATTCTATGTTACCTCCATTAATCACATCATTGTCCCAAAAAAATACTAGGCAAGGGGGTTATGGGGGGACAGCTGTCCCCCAAAAAATGATAAAAAAATTACCTAAAAAATTTTATCTATAGTTATTATCAATTCTTGCCACACTTTTATTTGTATAAAATGTCTGCATCCGGATTTTCATCTCTTCCAGAATCTTCTACTTCTACCTCTCTAGCAGGTACAGCAGGTACAGCAGGTACAGCAGGTACAGCAGGTACAGCAGGTACAGCAGGTACAGCAGGTACAGCAGGTACAGCAGGTACAGCAGGTACAGCAGGTACAGCAGGTACAGCAGGTACAGCAGGTACA
>Ga0208507_1000091_pt1 | contig 75130 bp, 70 predicted proteins | sample CryBogCBH12Aug01_FD_184626 | JGI IMG/M metagenome (GOLD analysis project Ga0208507, IMG submission 184626) | Freshwater microbial communities from Crystal Bog, Wisconsin, USA - CBH12Aug09.1 (SPAdes) (version 2) | ecosystem: Environmental > Aquatic > Freshwater > Lake | place: Crystal Bog...
GCTCTTGGCGCTCGTTGCTCACCACGATGACGGTGTCGGCGGTCTCCCGCAGGTTGGCGAGGCCGTCCAGGGCCAAGTCACCCTTCTTCCGGCCCTCCCAGGCGAAGGGCGTGATGACCACGCCCACGGTGAGGGCGCCCAGCTCCCGGGCGTAGTTGGCCAGCACGGGGGCCGCGCCGGTGCCGGTGCCGCCGCCCATGCCCGCGGTGATGAAGACCATGTCGGCGCCCTGGAGGGCCGCCAGCACTTCCTCGCGGCTCTCTTCTGCCGCCACGGCGCCGCGCTCGGCGTTGCCGCCAGCCCCGAGGCCCCGGCTGCTCTGGGGACCCAGGGGCAGCTTCAGGTGGGCCTTGCTCTGGGCGAGGCTCTGCTGATCGGTGTTCATGGCGATGAACTGGACGCCGGTGACGCCGCTGTCGATCATGCGGTTGATGGCGTTGCAGCCGGCACCGCCCACGCCGAGCACCTTGATGTTGGCGCCGGGCAGGACGTGGGGGCAGGGCAGGAAGGGGGTCTCAGACATCGGGGCTCCCGAAGGGATCATGGCTAGAAGAAGTTCTTGATGCGATCGAGCATGCTGCCCCCGCGATCAGGCTTGACGCGGGTTTCCGAGAGGTCCCGGGCCAGGGTCTTGACGGCGCCGAGGGCGTTCACGAAGTAGGGGTTGCCCGTGGCCTGGGGCAGGCCGACCACGCCCTGGATCCGGCCGAGGACGACGCGGGGCCGTCCGAGGAGGGTCTGGGCCAGGATGGCCAGATGGGTGAGCAGGGCGCCACCGCCCACCAGGTGGACGCCGCCGTGGATCTCGTGCATGAGGCCCGTGCGGCCCATCTCGGCGAGGACCAGGTTCAGCAGCTCCGCGGCGCGGGCCTGCAGCACCTCGGCGATCTCGCGGCGGGACACCATGCGCCCCTCCTCCTCCAGCTCGACGGACTCCTCCGCGGGCACGTGGGTGTGGAGCACGGTACCGGAGCGCACCTTGATCCGCTCGGCCGCGGCGATGCCGCCCAGGTGCTTGGTGATCTCGAGATCGCGGGTGAAGTGCGCGCCACCGATGGGGATCACGGTGGAGTGGAAGAGGGTGCCGTGCAGGAAGATGCCCAGGTGGGTGAGCTGCTCGCCGATGTCGACCACCACCGCGCCGTTCTCACGGTCCTCGCGGCTCAGCACCGCCTCGGCGCTGGCCAGGGGCGAGTAGATCAGGTCGGCGCCGTGGAGACCCGCGTTCTTGAGCGCCAGCTGGATGTTCGTGACCACGGGGTTGGGCGCCACGATGATGCGGACCTCGGCCTCGAGGGTCTCGCCGAACATGCCCACGGGGTTGCGGATGTCGCGCTGGCCCTTGATGTGGAACATCTGCGGGATGCGGTGGAGGACCAGCTCCTCCTTGGCCAGCTTGCAGCCGTTGGTGGCCTGCTCCAGCACCCGGTCCCGGTCCGCGGCGGTGATGATGTGGTCGCCGCTGGAGATGGTGATGGAGTCGCGGAGGTTCTCGCCCTTGAACTGGATTCCGTCCACAGCCACGCGGATGCCATCCACCCGGGTCTGGCCCGCGGTGTTCATGGCTTCCTCGACGGCCCGCATGATGGCGCGGGTGCTGATGTCCATGTCCGTGATCTGGCCCTGGGTGATGCCGCCCTGGGAGGGGGCCTGCCCCATGCCTGTCACATTGATCGTCCCGTCTTCCTCGTGGACGGCAACAACTGCCACCACTTTACTTGCACCAAGATCGAGCCCGAGGAGGACGGCGCGCTGCGGCATGAAGATCCTTTTCCTTGCTCTAGGTTTATACCATTTCCGCCCTGAAAATCGAGCATTCGTGGTCGGAAAAAACGCTGAAGCGAGGGCCTGTGGGTCAGCGCGGCGCCTTCGCCGGTGCGGGGGCGTCCTCCGGTTCCCCGACGGCCACTTCGTCGTCCCAGCGGAGGTCGATGTACCGCAGCTGACCTAGGTCCGGCCGGTGGGAGAGGCGGTCCACGAAGAGTCCCTGGAAATTGGGCACATTTTTCGTCACATCCTGGCGGGAGAGGTAGATCGGGGCCGAAAGCCCATCGATGTAGGCCACAGGCCCCTTGGGGCTGTCCCTCAGCTCGGTGATCCGCTCGTAAAAGCCCTGCTGTTTTTCCCGCAGAACGCGTGCGGCACTCACCAGACGGGCCAGTCCATGATCTGTCTGGCTGGCGGGATCCACCACCACGGGAATGGGATTTAGGTTGGCCTGACTGACCCGATCCAGCAACACGCCGTCATCCGAGACCAGGAACACCCCGTTGGGCCGCACCAGCCAGAGGACCGGCTGGCGCTCCTCGATGGCCAGGCTCAGCCGGTCGGGCGGGTCCTTCCGGATCTGCAGCCCGCGCACCCAGCGCTTGGCCTCGATGCGGGCGCGCAGCTCCTCGGCATCCACCCAGAACAGCGGCTTGCCCAGCACCAGCTGCTCGGCCAGCTTCTGGATCTCGGCCTGCCGCTCGCCTCGGCAGCCGCTGACGTTGACCTGCTCGATCACCAGCTTCTGGAGGCCCAAGTACCGGGTGCCGACTTCCAGCAGCCCCCAGCCCGCAAGACCCAGCACCGCCAGCGTGATGCCCGCCCGGGCCCAGGGAAACCAGGGCCGCCGGGGGCGGGTGCGGGGGAGCATGGACATCCGTCCAGTCTACCGCCCCGGGTGCTCAGCCCCGCCAGATCTCCACCTCGGGCTCCAGCTCGACGCCATGGACTTCCAGCACCCGGCTGCGGACCTGCGCCATGAGCTCGGCGAACTGGTCCGCGGTGGCATGGCCATGGTTCACCAGGAAGTTGGCGTGCTCGGGGCTCACCTCGGCGTCGCCCACCCGGAGGCCCTTGAGGCCCGCCGCATCAATGAGGCGTCCGGCGCTCTGCCCGGGCGGGTTCTTGAAGATGCAGCCGGCGTTCCGGCTGGAGAGGGGCTGGCTGGTGCCCCGCTTCTCCCGATACTCGGCCACCTGGGCGCGGATCGCCGCAGGGTCGCCTTCGGCCAGGTGGGCCGTGGCCGCCAGCACCACGTGACCGGCCGTGAGGAAGCTCCCCCGGTAGCGGAAGTCGCCGGGCTCGGGGCCGCGCTCCACCAGGTCGCCCTCGGGCGTGAGGAACCGGAAGCGGGTCAGGACGTCCACCCACTCGCGGCCATAGGCCCCGGCGTTCATGCGGATGGCCCCGCCCAGAGAGCCGGGAATGCCGCTGGCGAACTCCAGGCCCGACAGACCCGCCTCGGCCGCGGCGGCGGCCAGGGCGATGTGGCCGTGGCTGGCGGGGGCGGTCAGCTCCGCGCCCTCGCGCCGGACGGTCTTCGGGAGCGCCAGGCGGAGCACCGGCGTCTCCACGTCGCCCAGCACCACCAGGTTCGAGCCACCCCCCAGCACCCGCCAGGGCAGGCCCTCCCGGACGCAGGTCCGCACGAAGGTCTGGGCCCCGGCCTCGGTGGTGGGCTCGAAGAGCCAGCGGCAGAGGCCGCCCACGCCCAGGGTGGTGAGCCGGGCGAAGGGCACGTCCCGGCGGTGCGGGAGGCCCAGCAGTTCCTCGGGGAGCGGGCGCGTCATCGGGTCCAGTATGGACTGGGGAGGTTCCAGATGAAGGTGCTGCTCTTCGGTGCGACGGGCATGATTGGCCAGGGCGTCCTGCGCGAGGCCCTGCTCGACCCCCGGGTCTCCGAGGTCGTCGTCATCGGCCGGGGACCCTGCGGGCGCTCGGATCCCAAGCTGCGGGAGCTGATCCACGGAGACTTCTTCGACTACTCGGCCCTTGAGGGCGAGCTGAGGGGCTTGGACGCCTGCTGCTTCTGTCTGGGAGTCTCCTCCGCGGGGCTCAGCGAGGCTGCCTATCAGCGCCTGACCGTCGACCTCACCCTGGCCGCGGCCCAGACCCTGGCCCGCCTGAACCCGGCCCTGACCTTCTGCTACATCTCCGGCGCCGGGGCCGACAGCACCGAGCAGGGCCGGGTCATGTGGGCCCGGGTGAAGGGCCGCATCGAGAACGCCCTGCTCCAGCTGCCCTTCAAGGGGGTCTACCTCTTCCGCCCCGGCGCCATCCGGCCCCTGCACGGCATCCGCTCCCGGACACCCCTCTACCGGTTCCTCTATGCCCTGCTGGGCCCCTTCTGGCCGCTCCTGAAGACCTTCGCGCCCGACAGCTTCACCACCACGGAGCAGCTGGGCCGGGCCATGGTCCAGGCGGCCCTGGCGGGGGCGCCCCAGGCCATCCTGGAGACGTCGGACATCAACCGGCTGTAGGACGCTCCAGAGCCAGCAGCCGGGCCTTCCGCTCCGGCGTGCCGAAGGCGCTCCAGCCGCCGGGACCCGTCGCGGCCACGACCCGGTGGCAGGGCACGAGGACCAGGACGGGATTGGTCTTCACCGCCTGGCCCACGGCCCGGGCGGCGCCGGGCCGACCCGCCAGCAGGGCCACGTCGCCGTAGGTGAGGGTCTGACCGGGGCGAGTGGCGCGCAGCACCTCCGCCACCCGGCGCTGGAAGGGGGTGAGGCCCGAGAGGTCCACGGGCAGGTCGCACAGGTCCTGGGGGCGGCCATTCAGGTGGGCCAGGAGCCGACGCACGGCCTCCTGAACCCAGGCGGGCGCGGTCGCGGCCTCGTCCGGTCCCGGGGCCTCGGCGAAGCGCAGGAGGCAGATGCCCTCCGCCGTCCAGCCCAGGCGGACGCGGCCCAGCCGGGTGGCGAAGGACAGCTCGCGGATCATGAGGCCGCGGCGACCTCCCCCTTGCGCGGGATGAAGGACATGGCCCGCTCGGCCAGGGCCGTGATGGTGAGCGAGGGGTTCACGCCGATGTTGGCGGAGATGGCCGCCCCGTCGATGACGTAGAGGCCCTCGTAGCCGAAGAGACGATGCTGGTGGTCGATGGCGCCGGCCTCCGGCGAGTCGCCCATGGGGGCGCCGCCGAGGATGTGGGCCGTGGTGGGGATGCCCAGGAGGGTCTCCGTGAGCAGGCTGGTGGGGTAGCCCCCGATCTGGTGGGCCACCCGCCGGGCCAGGTCCGTGGCCTCGGGCGCCCAGGCCTTGGCCGGGAGGCCGTCGCCCTTGGTGGTGATGGCGCCCCGGGCAAAGGCCGTGTAGGGGCTGCGGCCCAGGCGCATGCGGATGTGGCCGTCGACGGTGCGCATGTAGAGCAGGATCATCGTGTACTTGGCCCAGTCCGGCACCAGGTAGGCCCGCACGGTCTGGATGGGATGGCGGGCCACCAGGCCCAGGGCGCTGAGGATGCGCTGGAGGAGGGTGTCCCCCGGGGCGTTGGGCAGCATCAGGGTGCGAAACACGCCGGCCCCCGCGGGGTAGCGCACGGGTTCCAGGTGGCTGTGCTCGTCCGTGTGGAGGATCGAGCCGATGGCGATGCCCTGGGAGAGGTCCCGGTCCCGGCGCTGGGTGACCACGCCGATGAGCACCTCGGAGTTGGTGCGGATGAAGTCGCCGATGCGGTCCGACAGGCGCGGCAGGCCCTCGGGACGTTCCTTGAGGCGCAGCAGCAGGGGCACGGTGCCCGTCACCCCCCCGGCGAAGATGACCTTGGCGGCGCGGTAGGTCTTGCGGGCATTGAGGGAGGGGATGGCCCAGGTGCCCTGGCGGGCCTCCAGCTCGTAGCCGCCCTCCGGGTGGGGGCGCACCCAGGTGACCTCCGTGTCGGCCTCGATCTCTAGGCCCCGGCGCTCGGCCAGGTAGAGGTAGTTCTTGTCCAGGGTGTTCTTGGCGCCGTGGTTGCAGCCCAGCATGCAGCCGCCGCACAGCTCGCAGCCCGTGCGCTCGGGACCCGCGCCGTTGAAGAAGGGGTCCGGCGCGGTCTCCCCCTTCTTGCCGAAGTAGACGGCCACGTTGGTCTGCTCGAAGGTGTCATCCCGGCCGAGCTGCTTGCCGACTTCCCGCAGCACCTCGTCGGGATAGGTGAGGCTGGGATTCAGCGTGGCCCCCAGCATGCGCAGGGCGGTCTGGTAGTGTCCCGCCAGCTCCGTCTTCCAGTCGGCGAGGTGGCTCCAGGACGGGGACTGGAAGAAGGGATCCTTGGGAATGGGCAGGGTGTTGGCGTAGACCAGGGAGCCGCCCCCGACGCCCACGCCGGATAGGGCCGTCACATGGGGCAGGAAGGTCATCTTGAAGAGCCCCCGGCAGCCCAGTAGGGGTGCCCAGAAGAAGCGCTTCAGGTTCCAGTTGGTCTTGGGGAAGTCGCCGGTGCGCAGGCGGCGGCCCTTCTCCAGCACCAGGACCTTGTAGCCCTTCTCCATAAGCCGCAGGGCGCTGACACTGCCGCCGAAACCCGAGCCGATGATGATGTAGTCCCACACCATGGTCATGCTCCCCGCCATCCTGGATGGCTGAGGGAAGCCTACACCCGTTCCGGGCAGGCGCCATTTGGGATGCGGCCCCGGAAGGGCCTGGGGCACACTGGTGCCATGCGCTGGCTCAGCATCGACCACGGCACCAAGAAGATAGGTCTCGCCTTCTCAGACGAGCTGGAGATCCTCTCATCGCCCTTCGAGGTCTGGCCCCAGGAGGGCGAGCGCACCCTGGAGCGCCTGGCCCGCCTCTGCCGCGAGGAGGGGGTCCAGGTCCTGGCCGTGGGCCTGCCCCGCCACAAGGACGGCGCCGAGAGCGAGACGGCCCCCGCCGCCCGGGCCTTCGGCGAGGCGTTGTCCCAGCGCACGGGCCTGCCCCTGCGCCTGGTGAACGAGCACCTCAGCAGCGCCGAGGCCGAGCGCCTGCTGCGCGAACGCGGCGTGAAGCCCGAGAAGCGCAAGGCCATGCTCGACGCCGCGGCGGCCGCGGTGATCCTGGCGGAGGTGCTGGCCGAGCGGCGGGCCAGGGGGGTTGCTGCGGATCGCCTGGATTAAATTCGCGATTCGCGAAACGCGAATTTCGAACAGTCAACGAGGTCAGGAGGCCTAGCCCAGCCGCACGGTCCGCATGCAGCGCTCGGCGAGGCCGGGGTTGTGGGTGACCAGGAGGGTGGTGGGGCGCAGCTCGGCGTGGAGGTTGGCGAGGAACCCGAAGACCTCTTCCGCCGTGGCGGGGTCCAGGTTGCCCGTGGGTTCGTCCAGGAGCCAGAGGGCGGGCTTCCGCACCAGGGCCCGGGCCAGGCCGGCCCGGGCGGCCTCGCCGCCGGACAACTGCCCCGGGAACCGCTCGCCCAGGCCGCCGAGGCCCACGGTGCTCAGCAGCTGGCTGATCCAGGCCTCCCCCTCGGGGGTGGCATTGCCGTCGATGAGGAAGGGCATGCGCAGGTTCTCGCGCACCGTGAACTCCGGCAGCAGGTGCGGCTGCTGGAAGGCCAGGCCCACACGCCGGCGCCGGTAGAGGGCCCGGGCCTCGGCGCCTGTCGGTACGGGCTCCTCGCCCACGGTGATGGTCCCCCGTTCCCAGTGGTCCAGGCCCGCGATGCAGTTCAGCAGGGTGGTCTTGCCCACCCCGGAGACGCCGACCACGGCGCAGAGGCTGCCGGCCTCCACGTCCAGGGAGAAGCCGTCGAAGACCGGGTGGGCGTTGCCCGGATAGGTCTTGTGCAGGTCGGTGACCGTGAGTGCGTGTCCGATCATTCGGCCCTCAGCGCGTCGACGGGGTCCAGGGCGGCGGCCTTCTTGGCGGGGTAGCGCGCCGCCAGCCAGGACACCAGGAGGGGCAGGGCGCCCACCAGCACGATGTCCAGCACCTTGAGCCGGAAGGGCATGTAGGTGATGAAGTCGTAGACCGCCGCCGGGAGCTTCAGCAGGCGGAAGTGGTCGAGGACCAGACAGAGGGGCACGCTGGTGCCCAGGCCCCAGGCGGTGCCCACGGCGCCGATCCGCAGGCCCTGCAGCTCGAAGAGCCGCTGGATCTGCTTCGGCGTGGCGCCCAGGGCCAGGAGCACGCCCAGGTCCCGGCGCTTCTCGGTCACCAGCAGCACCAGGGAGGCCACGATGTTGAAGGCCGCCACCAGGATGATGAGGCTGAGGACGGCGGCGAAGAGCCACTTCTCCACGGTGAGGGCCGCGAAGAGGGACCGGTTGGAGTCCCGGAGGTCCATGGCATGGAAGGCGGGGCCCAGGGCGCCTAGGACCCGGGGCTTCACCTCGGCGATGGCGTCGATGCTGCGGGTCCGCACCTCGATCATCTCGGCCCGGCCCTCGGAACGGGCCATGCGCATGGCGTCGTTCAGGTGCATGAAGGCCCAGGCCTTGTCGTATTCGGAGCTGTGGGAGTAGAAGGTGCCAGCCACCTTGAAGGCCGCCACTTTCGGCTGCTGGCCGCCGAGGCCCAATTCCAGGCGGAAGACCGCCAGGGCCACGGTGTCGCCCACCCGCAGGCCGAGGCGCTGGGCCAGCTCCTTGCCCAGGATGATCTCGCCCTCCTTCAGCTGCTCGATGGGGAGGGGCTGCATGGAGTCGAAGATGCTGGAGGTGCCGTGGGCCGTGGCGGGATCCACGGCCTTCACCACCACGGTCTCCGGCGGCATCTCGCTGTCGGGCCGGCGCAGCAGGCCCTTCTCGATCCGCATGGGGGAGGCCGCTGCCACCCCGGGAACCGAGCGGATGGTCCGCAGGGCGCCCTCGGTGTCCGGGATGTCCCCGGCCAGGTGGAAGACCGTGAAGTGGGCGGTGGCGCTGAACAGGGTGGCCTGGATCTCCTCGCGGAAGCCGTTCATCACGGCGAGGGCCACCACCATGGCGAAGACGCCCAGGGCCGTGCCGCCCCGGGCGAAGCGCACCATGGTCCGCACGAAGGCCCCCTTGCGGTGGGTCTTCAGGTAGCGGTCGGCGATGATGCTCTCGAAGCGCGGCATGGCACCAGATTAGCCTGGGCCCGGGAGCGGGGTCCTATCCGATGCCGAGGTGCCCTTCGAGCATGCGCCGGAACTCCTGGTCCAGCTCGTAGGGCTTTACGAGGATCTGGGCCACGCTGGCCTCCTGGGCGCCCAGGACCAGCTCGGCATCCACAGAGTCCTCCGCCAGGACCAGCTTGGGCATGGCGTCGTCGAGGCTGCTGCGCAGGAAGGAGGCCAGGGCCAGGCCCTGCAGCTCGGCCACGCCCCCATCCACCAGGATCAGGTGGATGCCAGGCCGGCCCACCAGGTCAAGCAGTTCCGTCAGGGTGTCCGCGCAGAGCACGCGGCCGTAGCCGTCCGTGCTGAGGAAGGTGGAAAGGGCGTCCCGTCGGGACCCGGCCGGCATGGCCAGGAGCAGACCCCGGGCCCGCTTCTTGACCCGCAGCAGGGCCTGGGAGCGGTCATCCGCGGGGGGCGGTGGCGGCTCGGGCTCCGGCGGAGCCACGGCCGCCGGAGCGGTCGCTGGTGCCGGTTCGGGGGCAGGGGCTTCGGGGGCCGGGGGCTCGGGACTGGGCTTGGCCACGGGCTCGGGTTCCGGTTCCTTCTTGGGGGGGGGAGGCTTGGGCGTGTAGCGCTCCTGCTCCTCCTTGTCGGCCTCGGACTGGCGGCGGGCCTTGGGTGGCACGGAGGTGGGGATGGCCCCGGCGCGGCCGGCCACGAGGCTGCGGACGGAGCCCAGCATCCCCTCCTTGCCCGGCTCGAAGGCGATGCCCAGCATCAGGCCCGAGCTGGCGTCCACCCAGGCCACGGTGCCGCCCAGCTCCAGAGTGGGGCACTTGGGCAGCTTCGCCATCTTGATGAGCATGAGGGGCTGGCCGACCTGGAGCAGGTTGGCGCCCATGTGCATCTTCCGCTGGGTCTTCACGTCCATGGCCCGGTCCACGCGGACGCAGATGCCGGTCTCGGAGATGTTCTCGATGGTGCCGTTCATGCCCACGCCGTCGAAGAGCCCCGTCAGCACCGTGACGGTGGCCCCTTCCCGGGGGTTGAGCCGGGCCCGGGGCTTCTTGCGGCGCTCGGCGAGCGCGATGGTGGGCGGCACCTCCAGGCTTGCCGAGCCCGGCTTGGCTTCGATGAGGCGGGTGGTGGCCTTGAAGCGCAGGCCCTCCTGGATGAAGAGGAGGCTGATCTCCCCGCCCTTGTCCACGGTCAGGGCGCCCTGGGGGGCCACCATGACCTTGTCCTCCATCACAGAGACGAAGGTCGCCGGCACCTCCCGCCCCCGGTGGTCCACCAGCAGCAGGGCCGCCCGCACCCGTTGGGCATCCTCCAGGTAGGCCAGCACCAGCTCGGATCCCTCCGATGGCTTGGACTTCTTCATCCCGAACATGGCCATGAAGGCTGGGCTCCCCTGGGTGACTTGGCAATTTTCCGTGCGACCAACGCCCTGATGGCAGGGCCCTCCTAGATCCCATCGTCCCCATCCTCAGGGGCTTGATTATTGTCGGCAGCCCGGGCAGCTTGGGGCTATGGATGAAACCCCCCTCCGCTGTCTGCTCATCGCCCGCCAGGGGCAGGGCGATCGAGACGAAGGCATCCAGGATCACCTGCTGGAGCTGGGGGAACTGGCCCGCAGCTGCGGCTTCGAGGTGCAGTCCCGGCGGGCCCTGCGCCGGTCCCTGATCGCCCCCAAGACCTTCTACGGTCCCGGTCAGCTGGAAGCCCTGGCCGAGGAGGCCGGGCGGCACGGCGTGAGCTACCTGATCTGCGACGACGAGCTGAGCGGCAGCCAGGTGAATGCCATCGAGAAGCTGACCGGTCTCGCCTGCCTCGACCGCACCGGGCTGATCCTCGCCATCTTCGAGCAGCGCGCCCAGACCCGGGAGGCCAAGGCCCAGGTGGAGCTGGCCCGCTGCGAGTACGAGCTGCCCCGCCTGAAGGGGGCCTGGACCCACCTCGAGCGCCAGGGTGGTGGCGTGGGCCTGCGCGGGGGACCCGGTGAGACCCAGATCGAGGTGGACCGCCGCATCACCCGCACCCGCATCAGCCAGCTCAAGCGGGAGCTGACCCACCTGGAGAAAGTGCGGCAGACCCAGCGCCAGGGCCGGCCCCAGGGCCTGCCGCGGGTGGCCCTGGTGGGCTACACCAATGCCGGCAAGACGAGCCTGCTCAAGGCCCTGACCGGCGAGGGCGAGCCCCGGGACCTGCTCTTCGCCACCCTTGACACCACCACCCGCAAGGCCTTCCTGGGCCAGGCCTTCGACCCGGAGACGGGCGAGGGCAGCCCGGAGCCGCGGCAGTGCCTGGTGGCGGACACCGTGGGGTTCATCCGCAAGCTGCCCCATCAGCTGGTGGCGGCCTTCCGCAGCACCCTGGGGGAGGTCCGCACTGCGGACGCCCTGCTGGTGGTGGCCGATGCGGCCCATCCGGACCTGGAGGAGCACCTGAAGGTCGTGGGCGCCACCCTGCGTGACATCGGCTGCGAGGCCGAGGGCATCGAGGCTCAGCCGCGGCTGCTGGTCCTCAACCAGGTGGACCGGCTCCACCGCCCCCAGCGGCTGGACCTGAAGAAGCGCCACCCGGGCGCGGTGCAGACCTGCGCCCTCCAGGGCACGGGCCTCGACGAGATCCGGGCGTGGCTGCGGGACCTGATCCCCGGACCGCCAAAGCCGCGGGAGCTGGAAGCCTGGGAGCTGCCGGAGAAGGTCCCGACGGAGGTTTAGCTCAGGGCTTCCGGGGCCGGCTCGGGGCTCTTCCGGGGCAGCAGGCCCACGGTGGCCGCCATGCCCATGGCCAGGAGGATGCGCAGGAAGAACAGGTTGCGGCTGAGACCGTGGGCCTTGTTGTAGGCCACGCGGTCGGGCGCGTCCTTGGACAGGGTCTCGATGGGGGCATCGATGCGCGCCCGGATGGCCTGGATCTTGGGGGTCACCACGAAGCTGCTGGCCAGGCACATGAGCAGGGCCACGGTGAGGGCCGCGCTCCAGAGGCGGATGGGGCCGACGAGGTCATCCTTCACCTCGGCCACCCAGCGGCCGCCCCAGCTGAGGCTCGCGACGCCGAAGGCGGCCCAGGCCGCCCAGTCCAGGCGCCCGATGATGATGCCCGCGATGCGGCCCGCCTGGTCGCGGCTGGCCAGCTCCCGGAAGAAGACCGGTGCACTGAAGACTCCGAAGCCCAGGGCCGCGCCGGCCCAGAGGAGGAGCAGCAGCACGGACAGCTGGTCGAGACGGCGCAGGGTCGATGGGCTCATGGGTTCGGGCCTATGGCTGATGAGCGTGGGAGGCTGGCCTACCACTCGTTGTAGGCGATGCCGTTGGAGCCCTTGTCCGTGGATCCGCTGCGCACGCGGTAGATGCCGAGCTCCACATCGGGGTTGTCCGGGTCCGGGGGCTCCAGCTCGGTCTGCCAGGTGTCCCGGGAGCGGGTCATCGGATCCACCGGGATATCCCGCACGTAGCCGAACTCCTTCAGGGGACTGAGGCTGGACGGATACTTGCCGCGGTCTGCCCGGTGCTGCTCCAGGGCGTGGTTGAGCTGGAAGAGATCCTCCTTGAGCACCGCTTCCCGGGCTGTCGTCAGCTTGTGGCGATAGCCCACCAGGCCCACCGTGGCGAGCAGGGCCAGGATGGTCATGATCACGACCAGTTCGATCAGGGTGAAGCCCTGGCGGGACGGGGACAGGCGCATGGCACCAGCTTAACGCACCCCGGGCTGGCGGAGGCCGGATGCTAGAATCCCCTGCCACCGGAGGGCTTGCGTGCCCTGGACCAGCGGGCGGGCGCCTGACGGGGCCAGGTGGATGGTATGTTCTAGCCCAGTGAAAGGCGGCTCCGGGGAACCGATCTCCCCGCACTTCGGGGGGAACGATGCTGATCGAAGAAGCGGTCCGGTTCCTGTCCCAGTACCCGCCCTACCAGTTCCTGGAGGAACCGGCCCTGCGGGAGCTGGCCGAGAGCCTGACCCTGGTGTTCCACCCCAAGGGCGCGGTGATCCTGCAGCAGGAGGGACCCTCCGGGGACGTGCTCCACATCATCCAGAAGGGCCTGGTCAAGATCACCTTGCGCCCCAAGGGCGGCGGCGGCGAGGAGGAGGTGGTCGACTACCGGGAGCGCGGCGAGTCCTTCGGCCTGGTCTCCCTCATGGGGGGCCACCAGCGGACCTCGGCCATCGCGCTCCAGGACACCCTGTGCTACCTGCTGCCCAAGGAGCGGCTGAACGAGCTGGTGATCACCCATCCGGCCATCGCCGAGTACCTGCTGCAGTTCCACCTCACCAAGTACGCGGACATGACCTCTCGCGAGATGCAGGGCAAAAGCCTCTTCCTGGGCAGCAGCGACCACCTGCTGTTCACGGCCCAGGTGGGGGAGATCTGCCGGAAGGTCCGCACGGTGGTGGCCCCCGACACCACGGTCCGCCAGGCCGCCCGGCACATGGCGGATGACCGGCAGAGTGCGGCGATCGTGGTGGGCTCCGCGGGCAGCCCCATCGGCATCCTCACGGACTCGGACCTCCGGTCCAAGATCGTGGCCCAGGGCTGGTCCATCGACCTGCCCGTGTCCTACGTCATGAGCCATCCGGTGGTCTCCGTGGACGAGAAGGACCCCTGCTTCGAGGTGGTGCTGAAGATGCTCCAGGGCAACATCCACCACGTGGCCGTCACCCGGGACGGCGCGCTGTGCGGGGTGGTGACCAACCACGACTTCATGGTGCTCCAGGGCCGCAGCCCCCTGGCCTTCTCCGAGGACATCGAGCGGCAGACCAGCCTCGAGGGCCTGGCCCCCGTGTCCCAGAAGGCGCTCACCATCATCGGGGGCCTGGTCCGGGAGGGCGCCCGGGCGGCCAACATCGTCCGCATCATCTCCGAGCTGAACGACCGCGTGGTCCGGCGCCTGCTGGAGCTGGCGGAGCGGGAGTTCGGGCCGCCTCCGGCGCCCTACTGCTGGCTGTCCCTGGGCAGCGAGGGCCGCAAGGAGCAGACCTTCCGCACGGACCAGGACAACGCCCTCGTCCACGCGGACGTGGCCGAAGAGCTGCGGCCGAAGGTGGAGGATTACTTCCGCCGGTTCACAGTGTTCATGCGGCAGGGCCTCGTGCGCTGCGGCTTCGAGGCCTGCCCGGCCAACTACATGGCCAGCAACCCGGAGTGGCGCCAGCCGCTCTCGATGTGGAAGCACTACTTCACGGGCTGGATCTCGGAGCCCACTCCCGAGGCCGTGCTGAAGTCGCTCATCTTCTTCGACTTCAGGCCCCTCTACGGGGATGAGTCCCTGGCCTGGGAGCTGCGGGAGCACATGGCCGCGCTGGTCACCGAATACCCGGCCTTCATGGGCTTCATGGCCAACATGCTCGTGCGCAACCGGCCGCCGCTCGGGTTCTTCGGGACCGTGGCCGTGGAGCGCAGCGGCGAGCACAAGGACGGCCTGAACCTGAAGATCAAGGGCGTGGCGCCCCTGGTGGACATCGCCCGGCTCTTCGCCATGGAGAAGGGGGTCCGCGCCGCCTCCACCATGGAGCGCCTCGAGGCGCTGCGGGGCGGGACCACCCTCATCTCCGAGCTGGTGGACGAGCTGGAGCAGGCCTTCGAGTTCGTCACCCTCATGCGGATCCACCACCAGTACCAGCTCATGGAGGCGGGCAAGACCATCGACAACTTCATCCGCCTGGACGCGCTCAGCAACCTGGAGCGGCAGTCGCTCAAGAACACCTTCCGGCTCATCCTCAAGGTCCAGGACCAGGTCCTTGAGCGCTACAAGGCGTTCATTCTCTGAGGGCGGGCCCATGGGCATCACAGCGTGGTGGCAGGGGCTGACGGGGCGCTCCCCCGAGGCGAGGCGCGCTGTCGAGGAGGTCCGGTTCACGGTCCTGGACACGGAGCTGACCGGGCTGGAGGAGCGGCGGGATGACATCGTCTCCATCGGCGCCGTGCGCATGCAGGGTGGCCGCATCGCCGTGGGCGGCAGCTTCCAGGCCCTGGTGAAGCCGCAGGCGGTCCTGGACGGCCGCACGGTGGTGGTCCACCGCATCACCCCCTCCCAGCTCGAGGAGATGCCCAGCATCGACGAGGTGCTGAGGCCCTTCCTGGCCTACCTGGAAGACACGGTCCTGGTGGGCCACTGCATCGCCATCGACCTGGCCTTCCTGAACCGGGATGCCCGGCGCCTGGGGGACCACGCGATCCGCAACCGGGCGGTCGATACCCTGTCCCTCTACGGCTGGCTCCGGCGCCGGGCGGCGGAGCATCCGGCCTTCGCCCTCGAGTCGACGGCTCCGAGTCTCTTCGAGCTGGCCCGGGCCTTCGACATCCACGTGGAGGCCGCGCACACGGCCCTCGGGGACGCCTACGTCACCGCCCAGGTCTTCCAGCGCCTGCTGCCCTTCCTTGCCCACGCGGGGGTCCAGGACCAGGCCGGTCTCTGCCGCGCCGGGGATCCCCGCCGCCAAGCCGCCAACCTCACGGCCTCTGACGGGCACCAGAGCTTCTAGAAAGAGAGAAGGCCGGGGAAGCCCCGGCCTTCTCTCTGGTCTGGAGCCACGTCTGGAGACGTGTCTGCCTCAGTGCTTGGAGGCACCGGAGGCGCCGAACCCGGTCTGGCCACGGACATACTGGTCTTCGAAGGCCTCGATCTCGGCCTTGGCGCGGTCGCTGCCGTCCAGCTTGGAGAAGATGTAGGCGAGTCCGAAGGCGATGGGCATGGCGAAGAGGGCGGGCTGGGTGTAGGGGAACAGCGGGGCCTTCATGTGGATGACGTCCACCCAGACCGACTTCGAGAACAGCACGAAGAGGAAGGCGGAGATGAGGCCGCCGTAGCCGCCCCAGAGGGCGCCACGGGTGGTCAGGCCCTTCCAGAACATGGAGAGGATCAGGACCGGGAAGTTCGCCGCGGCCGCCACACCGAAGGCGAGGCCGACCATGAAGGCGATGTTCTGCTTCTCGAACAGGATGCCGAGGACGATGGCGACGAAGCCGAGGCAGATGGTGGCGATCCGGGAGACCTTGATCTCCGTGGCTTCCGAGGCCTTGCCCTTCATGATGACGCGGGCGTAGAGGTCGTGGCTGATGGCGGAGGCGCCCGCCAGGGCCAGACCGGACACCACCGCCAGGATGGTGGCGAAGGCGACGGCGGCCAGGAAGCCCAGCAGCATGTTGCCGCCAACGGCCTTGGCCAGGTGCATGGCGACCATGTTGCCGCCACCGATGAGCTTGGCGGCGGGACCCACGACGCCCACCTGTCCGTCGGTGAAGAAGTCGCCGTTCTTGCCGACGATGATCATGGCGCTCAGGCCCATCAGGAAGATCACGTTGAAGAAGTAGGACACGAAGCCCGTGGCGTAGAGCACGGACTTGCGGGCTTCCTTGGCGTTGGTGACGGTGAAGAACCGCATCAGGATGTGGGGCAGGCCGGCGGTGCCGAACATGAGGCCCAGGCCCAGGGAGATCGCGGTCACGGGGTCGGCCAGGAGGCTGCCGGGATACATCAGCTTGGGGCCGAGCTTGTGCACCTGCATGGCCTGCGAGAGCAGGTTGTGGTAGGAGAAGCCGAACTTGCTCATGGCCAGCAGCATGACCAGGGTGCCGCCGAGGAGCAGCATGCAGGCCTTGATGATCTGCACCCAGGTGGTGGCCACCATGCCGCCGAAGATCACGTAGACCATCATCAGGATGCCGACTGCGAAGATGGCGATGTTGTAGTCGAGGCCAAACAGCAGCTTGATGAGCTGGCCGGCGCCGACCATCTGGGCCAGCAGGTAGAAGCAGACCACGGTCAGCGAGGAGATCGCGGCCATGGTGCGCACCTTGCCCTGGTCGAGGCGGTAGGCGGTGATGTCGGAGAAGGTGAATTTGCCCATGTTCCGCAGGCGCTCGGCCATGAGGAAGAGGATGACTGGCCACCCGGCGAAGAAGGCCAGCATGTAGATGTAGCCGTCGTAGCCCTGGGTGTAGACCATGGCGCTCAGGCCCAGGAGGGTCGCGGCGGACATGTAGTCGCCGGCGATGGCGAGGCCGTTCTGGAAGCCGGTGATGCCGCCGCCGGCCGTGTAGAAGTCAGCGGTGGACTTGGTGCGACCCGAGGCCCAATAGGTGATGCCCATGGTCAGCGTGACGAAGATGCAGAACATCGCGATGGCGTGCCAGTTGGTGGGCTGCTTGGCCTGGATGCCGTCCAGGGCCGGGCCGGCGAAGGCCGTGGCCGAGAGGGCGACCATGCTGAGGGCGGTGCAAATGCGGTTCAGACGGCGCATTACTTGCCCTCCTTCTGGGCTTCCTTGATGATTTCCTGGGTCAGCGAGTCGAACTCGCCATTGGCCCGGACCACGTAGATCGCTGTCAGGATCCAGAAGAAGACGAACATGAAGAACTCGACGAGGACGCCGACGGTCAGCATGGAGCCTTCGGTGACGGGGCGGCCGAGCAGGGCGGGCTTGAAGGCCACCACCAGCACGAAGCCATAGAACATCACCAGGGTGATGGCGGACATGGTCCAGGCGAAGCGTCCCCGGCGCTTCACCAGCAGCTGGAACTTGGGATTGTTCCGCATCAGTTCATACATCTCACTGCTCATGGCTGGTGCCCCTCCTTGTGAAGTGGTGTCCTACCGGCCCGAGATGGGAGATAGGGATATTCGCTGGGTTATAAGGTTGCTAGATGAAGTCATCTTATAGGGTCGGCGAGGTCGGCGCAAGCGCAGGGAAACGCCCGATGATGCAGCAGTGGCGCTATCTTGCAAAAGCAACCCGAAGGTCGCCATAGATTCTCCGGGCGGGTTCTTTCGAGGGCCGCCAGCCCTTCACCAGGTTGATGCAGTGGCCTGGGGTCACGCCTCCAAGGTCCGCTGGTGCCGGCCTCCCGCCTGGAGTCCGCGTCGACCTCAACCGCCAGACATGGAAAGGACCCGGCAGGCGGGTCCTTTCCTCGTCCGTGGGTGCCGCTCCGCGCTCAGCTGAGGCTGGTGGCGATGACCTTCTCGCGGCTGTAGAACTCCAGCACGTCGCCTTCCTTGAGCTCGTCGTAGCCCTCGATGGCGATGCCGCAGTCGAGGCCGTTCTTCACCTCGGAAACATCCTCCTTGAAGCGCTTGAGGCTCTTGAGGGTGCCCTCGAAGAGGGTCTCCTCGCCGCGCTTCACGCGGACCTTGTAGCTCTTCTGGACCTTGCCCTCGGTGACGAAGGAGCCGGCGATGACGACGCGGCCGATCTTGAAGAGCTGGCGAACCTCCGCCTGGCCGTGGATGGTCTCCTTGTCGGTGGCATCCAGGAGGCCGACCATGGCCTGCTCGATCTCTTCGGTCACCTTGTAGATGACATCGTGGAAGCGCAGGTCCACACCTTCCTCGTGGGCCAGTTCCACAGTCTTCTTCTCGGCCTTGGTGTGGAAGCCGATGATGGTGGCCTTGGAGGCCTCGGCGAGAAGGACATCGTTCTCGGTGACGGTGCCGGCGGCGCTGTGGATGATCCGCACGCGGACCTTCTCGGTGCTGAGCCGCTCCAGCTGGCCCACCAGGGACTCGACGGAGCCCTGGGTGTCAGCCTTGATGATGAGGGGCAGCTCCTTGACCTGGCCATCCTTGAGGGTGCTGAAGAGGGTCTCGAGCGTGGCGCGCTGCTTCTGCTGCGCGGCCTGCTTGGCCTTCTCCTGGCGGAAGGTGACGATGGTGCGGGCCTTGGGCTCGTCCTCCACCACCTGGTAGTTGTCGCCGGCGGAGGGCACTTCCTCGAAGCCGAGGATCTGCACCGCGCTGGACGGACCGGCTTCCGTGACCTTGCGGCCCAGGTCGTCGAACATGGCGCGGACGCGGCCCATGGTGGCACCGGCCACGAAGATGTCGCCGGCCCGGAGGGTGCCGCGCTGCACCAGGACCGTGGCCACGGGGCCGCGGCCGCGGTCGAGGCGGCCTTCGATGATGGAACCCGCCGCGGGGCAGTCGTAGACGGCCTTGAGCTCCTTCATGTCCGCCACGAGCAGGAGGGTCTCGAGCAGCTCGTCGAGGCCCTGCCTGGTCTTGGCGCTCACCAGGACAGTGGGCACATCGCCACCGTAGGTCTCGGTCTGGACGCTGTACTGGAGCAGCCCCTGCTGGACCTTGTCCGGATTGGAGCCGGGCTTGTCAATCTTGTTGATGGCGACCACAAGGGGCACGTCCGCGGCCTTGGCGTGGTTGATGGACTCCACGGTCTGGGGCATGACTCCGTCGTCGGCGGCCACCACCAGGACGGCGATGTCCGTGACCTTGGCGCCGCGGGCACGCATCTTGGTGAAGGCTTCGTGACCGGGGGTGTCGAGGAAGACCACCTGGCGCATCAGGCCCGTGTTGGGGTCCTTCACGTCGACGTGATAGGCGCCCACGTGCTGCGTGATGCCACCGGCTTCCCCGGCCGCCACCTTGGTCTTGCGGATGGCGTCGAGGAGGGAGGTCTTGCCGTGATCCACGTGGCCCATGATCGTGACGACAGGGGGGCGGGGCAGCTTCTCGCCCTGCACCTCGCCGGCCTCATCGGCCATGATCTGCACATCCTCTTCGAAGGAGACGATGTCGGCCAGGAAGCCGAACTCGCGGGCGATCTCCTTGGCCATCTCGGTGTCGAGGGGCTGGTTGATGGTGGCGAAGATACCCCGGTGGAGGAGCTTGGCCACGACATCCTTGGCGGGGCGACTGCACTTCTCGGCGAGTTCCTTGACGGTCACGCCCTCGGACAGCATGACGATGCCGATCTCATCCTCGATGTATTCGCCGGCGACCTGCTGGGCGCGGGAGCGGGGCTGGCGCAGCTTGAGGTCGAGCTCCTCTTCCTTGCTCCGGATGTAGCCCCCCTTCTTCTTCTTGCCACCCTGATGGGCACCGCGACCGGGGCCCTTCTGGCTGTTGGGGTCGATGGGACCGGCGGCAGGCAGGGACGGACCACGGCCGGGCCCGCCGGGGCGGCCGGCACCCATGCCGGGGCGGCCGGGGCCACCGGGACCGCGGCTGGGACCGCCAGGCCCACGGTTGGGGCCCATGCCAGGTCGACTGGGTCCCATCCCGGGACGGCTGGGGCCACCGGGGGCGCCGGGGCGTCCGCCAGGTCCCTGAGGCCGCACGCCCCCCACAGGCCGGGCCTGGGGCAGCTGGATGTAGCGGGCGGGTTCCTGGACCCGGGGGGCCGGGGCGGGAGTGTCGGAGGTCTTGATGCGGGAGAAGCCCTGGTCCGTCCGCATCTCGGTGATGGCGGGTGGAATGTAGGGGCGCCGCGTGGGATTGGTCGGGGGCAGCGGCTCGTGGCGGACTTCCCCGCGGCCGGTGTTGGTGGCCATCTGCAGGACGGCCTTCTCCTTCGGAGGCATCCCGGACCGCTGGACCTGGGCGGACTGGCCCGGGCGCTGGACGATGGGCCGGGCGCCGGCCTCGGGGCGGGGGCCCGAAGCGGACGGGGTCGGAGCCGCGCCGGGCGCGGGCGGCTGGGAGAGGCGGGGCGCCGGCGGACCCGAGGGGCGGGCCGGGGGCAGCTGGATGTAGCGGGCGGGCTTGTCCTCCCGGGGCGGGAGGGTCGGGGCGCCGGTGGACACCTTGAGCCGGGAGAAGGACTCCTGGGCCGGTTCCGGCGGAGGGAGGCTGGGCTGGGCCGGGGTGGCTTCCACAGCGGCAGGCGCGGCCGGGGCCGCGGGGGCCTCGGACCGGACCGGCTCGGGAGCAGAGACTACGGGCTCGGGGCGAGGCTCAGGCTGGGCCTCGACTTCGGGCCGGGGCTCGGCCTTCTTCACCAGCACCGCGGGGGCTGGACGAGGGGGTTCCGGCTGGGGCTCCGGCTCGACCCGGGCCGGGGCGACCGGGGCCTTGACGATCCGGACGGCAGCGGAGGGCTTGTGGAGGGCCAGGGGCGGGGCGTCGGACTCCCCCTTCTGCTTGCCCTGGAGGCTCCGGCGCAGCTGATCCGCCTGGTCATCGGTGAGGTTGGAGCTATGGCTCTTCCCTTGGAGGCCCAGACGCTTCTCACAGGCCTCGATGACCTCCTGATTGGCGACTCCGAGCTCTTTGGCGAGTTGGTTGATGCGCAGCATGTAAGCGGACTACCTCGGCCTGGGGGTGGGAAAAGGGAAGGGCTGCAGGACTACAGCCTACTCCCCGAAGTGAGCCTGGACGGCATCGATGAGACGGAAGGCCAGATCCTGATCCAGACCTTCCACCTGCATGAGCTGTTCGGCAGTCACAGTGTAAAGGGATTTGAGGTCGGGATAGCCCGCGGCGGCAAGCCGGTCCGCGAGGGTGGCGTCCAGGCCTTCGACCTGGAGTGTGTCGAGGAGGGAAGAGGCCGGAGCCTCCTCGGGGGTGGCCTCGGCGACCGCCTCCGGCAGGGCGAGGCCCATGGCGGCCTCGGCTTCGCGGCGCTTGTCGGTCTCGCTGCGGACGTCGATGTTCCAGCCCGTCAGCTTGGCGGCGAGGCGCACGTTCTGGCCCCGCTTGCCGATGGCGACGCTGAGCTGCTCGTCGTCCACCACGACCTCCACCCGGCGTCCCTCGGGATCCACCAGGTTCACGCGGAGGGCCTTGGCCGGGTTCAGCGCGTTGGCGATGAACTGGGCCGAGTCTTCAGAGAAGCGCACGATGTCGATCTTCTCGTTCTTCAGCTCGCGGATGATGGCCTGGACGCGGCTGCCCTTGAGGCCCACGCAGGCGCCCACGGGATCCACGTCGGGATCCAGGCTGTGGACGGCCACCTTGGCGCGGTCGCCGGCTTCCCGGACGCAGTTGCGGATGACCACGGTGCCGTCATGGATCTCGGGCACCTCGTTCTCGAAGAGCTTGATGAGCAGCCGCGGATCGGTGCGGCTGACCTGGACCTGGGGGTCCTTGGCGCTGCGGTCGACGCTGACGATGACGACCTTGATGCGCTGGCCCTTGTCGAAGCGGTCCCCGCGCAGCGCCTCGCTGCGGCGCAGCATGGCTTCCACCCGGTCGATCTCGAGGATGATGGCGCTCTTCTCGAAGCGCTTGACCTCGGCCACCAGCACCTCGCCGATGCGGTCGGCGAACTCGGTGAAGATCCGCTCGCGCTCGGCCTCCCGGACCTTCTGCACCAGCACCTGCTTGGCGGCCTGGGCGGCGATGCGCCCGAGCTGGCTGGTGTCCTGGGGCAGCCAGAGCGTGTCGCCCTCGGCGGCGTCCGGGTTCAGCAGCTGGGCTTCCGTCAGGCTGATCTCCAGGTCCTCTTCCTCGACCTCGGCCACGACCTGCTTCAGGGCGTAGACATGGAACTCGCCGGTCTCCCGGTCCATCTGGGCCTGGAAGTTGCCGTAGAAGTCCTGGGCGTTGAAGTACTTGTCCGCGGCCTTGGCGAGGGCTTCCTCCACCGCCGCGAAGACGTCTTCCTCGTTGATGCCCTTCTCCGCAGCGATCATCTTCACGCTGTCAAAAAAGGTCGTTGCTACCGTTGCCATGTCAGGCCTCCTCTTCTTCGACGGCGCTTGTCTCTACGCCGCCGGCATCAGGTGCTTCAGTGAAACGGGCGGCCAAGTGCTTGGGCCGCGGGGTCTTTTCCTCGTCGAAGGGCGCGAGCCGCGCCTTCTGGATCGCCTCGAGGGGCACGGTCTTCAGGACGCCGTCCTCCTCCAGGGTGATGCTGGCGCCTTCCAGGGGGCCGATCCAGCCCTTGAACCGCTTCTGCCCGTTGATGGGTGCGGCGGTCTGCACGCGGCAGAGACGGCCCGCGTAGCGGCGGAAGTGGTCGGCCTTGACCAGGGGGCGCTCCATGCCGGGGCTGCTGACTTCGATGCCGAGCTTCTCGCGCAGGTCCGGGAACTCCACGTCCAGCCAGAGCAGCAGGCCCTCGTGGGCGGAAGTGCAGTCGTCCAGGGTGACCTTGCGGTGGCTGGTCTCGGCGTCCAGGTGGTCGATGTAGAGGCGCAGCACCTCGTCCTTGCCCTCGCGGACCGTCTCGAGCTGCACCAGCTCATAGCCCAGCAGGGCCAGCTGGCGCTCGAGAGGGGGCTGCACTTTCTTCAGATCCACTGACACTCCGGGATAAAAACAAAAAAGGTGGGTCGAACCCACCCAGTCTTGGCACCCGAGACGGGACGCCATGGCCGAATTGAGCCTGAAGTCTAGCGCCTTTTGCCAGGAAGCTCAAGGCAACAGAACGGCATCCCCCCTTGGTGGCCGCAACCTGCCGTCCCGGCGCAATTTGTTGCTGAGCGGCCCCGGTCCCTCGGATTCAATGGAGGCAGGGGGACGACGATGGCCACGATCCTGGATGGCAAGGCACACGCGGACCGCATGCTCGAAGAGGTCCGGCTCCAGGTCGAGGCCCGGCTGGCCCAGGGGCTGCGCGCCCCGGCCCTGGCGGTGGTGCTGGTGGGCGAGGACCCCGCCAGCCAGGTCTACGTCCGCAACAAGGGCGCCGCCTGTGGCCGGGTGGGCATCCGCTCCCTGGAGTTCCGCCTGGCCTCGGACACCCCCCAGGCCGAGGTGGATGGCCTCATCGACCGGCTGAACGCCGATCCGGAGGTGGACGGCATCCTGGTGCAGCTGCCCCTGCCCAAGGGCCTGGACTCCAAGCGGGCCCTGCACCGCATCAGCCCGGCCAAGGACGTCGACGGCTTCCACCCCATGAACCAGGGGCTGCTGCTGGAAGGCCTGCCGGGCCTCCGGCCCTGCACGCCCACCGCCTGCATGTCCCTGCTGGCCCACCACGGCCTGGCCCTCAAGGGGCTGCGGGCGGTGGTGCTGGGGCGCAGTGAAATCGTTGGTAAGCCCATGGCCCTCATGTTGTTGGAGAAGCACGCCACCGTGACCATCGCCCACAGCCGCACCCGGGACCTGCCCGCCGTCTGCCGGGAAGCGGACCTGCTGGTGGCCGCCGTGGGTCAGCCTGGCCTGGTGGAGGGGTCCTGGATCAAGCCCGGCGCGGTGGTGCTGGATGTGGGCATCAACCGCATCGAGGACCTGGCCCTGGGTGAGCGGATCTTCGCGGCCGAGCCCCGGAAGCTGGAGACCCTGAAGGCCAAGGGCGCGGTGCTCTGCGGCGACGTCCGGTTCGGCGAGGCCATGGCAGTGGCTTCCGCCGTCACCCCGGTCCCCGGTGGCGTGGGACCCCTCACCATCGCGGGGCTGCTGGTGAACACCCTCTGGGCGGCCGATCAGCCGCGAGCCTAGGCCCGTCCTAGGGACAGAGGCCGCCGTCCACGTTCACGACTTGGCCGCTCATGTAGCTGGACCAGTTGGAGCAGAGGAAGGCCACCACGCTGGCGACCTCTTCGGGCTCACCCTCGCGCTTGAGGATGGTCGGCGCCAGGAGGTCGCGCTTGGTCTCCGCGGAGACATCCGCGGTCAGCTCGGTGTGGATGAAGCCGGGGTTCACGGCGTTGACCAGTACGCCGAAGGGCGCCATCTCCCGGGCCAGGCTGCGGGTCAGGGCGAGGATGGCACCCTTGCTGGCGCCGTAGTTGGTCTGGCCCGCCATGCCGATGATGCCCGTGGGGCTCACGATGTTGACGATCCGGCCCCACTTGCGGGCCATCATGCCGCGCACGAAGGCCTTGGTGGCATAGACGGTGCCCCGAAGGTTCACGTTCATGACCTCGTCCCACTTCTCCTCGCTCATGAGGATGAAGGGGCCGTCCTGCCGGGTGCCGGCGTTGTTCACGAGGATGTCCACGGGCCCCAGCTCCGCCTTAACGCGGTCGGCGGCGGCCTCCAGGTCGGCCTTCACTCGCACATCGGCCAGCACCGCCAGGGAGCGCCGGCCCAGCGTCCGGATTTCGGCGGCGGCGGACTCGGCCAGCTCCAGGTTCTTCTGGGCGTGGACCACCACGTCCGCCCCCCAGCGGCCCAGCTCGATGGCGATGGCCCGGCCGATGCCCCGGGACGACCCGGTGACGAAGGCCGTACGGCCGTGCAGGGGGAGGGGATCAAAGGGCATGATTGGACTCGACGTAGGCAGTGTAAGAATGCCTCACAGGAGTAGCGATGTCCAAAGATCTGGTCAGTCCCGACGACCTCGAGGCCTTCATCCAGGTGCACCCTGAGTGGGTGGCGCAGGGCGACTCTCACGGCCTCACCCTCCGCCGCCGCTACGTGTTCTCCGCCTACCCGCGGGGGCTCGGGTTCCTGGTCGCGGCCGCCGAGCACGCGGAAGCGGTGAACCACCATCCGGACCTCACCCTCGGCTACCGCTGGGTGGTGGCGGTCCTCACCACCCATGTGAGCCGGGGCGTCACGCAGCGGGACCTGGACATGGCTCAGGCCCTCGACAAGCTCTACCGGGACTACCTCTGAGCTCGCGGGCCGTTCAGCGCCGCATGGCGCCGGCGGCCCGATTGAAGCGCTCCTGCATGGACTGCACCCGGGTCAGGTCCAGCCGCTCCGGGTGGCTCGGGTCCGAGAGCATCAGGTCTGCCAACTCAAGGGAAGCATGGCTGGCGGGCGGCTGCTGGAAGGCCCTGGCCAGGCTCTTCTTGAGGTCCTTCTGGTAGAGGCTGAAGACCTCCTGGCGCGGCGTCTCCTGGTAGGTCAGACCCCAGACCTCGACCGTGGCCTGCCCCAGCCGCCTCGTGGCCGTGCGGAGGGGTGGGGACGCGGCGCTGAGCCCTGCGCTCTCCCAGCAGCCCGTCCGGACCAGGCGCACCTGGGTGAGGGGATCGGTGCCGATCTGAGTCCGGAACTCCGGCGCCGACACCTGCCCACCCACCGGAACCTGAGCCGCCAGAGGCAGGAGGACCAGGAGGCAGGCGAAGAGGCGCATGGAGATCACCAGGATGAAGTGGGGCTCAGGGTTTCCTGGGCTTGGGCTTACCCGGGCGGGGCGCAGGCTTGCGCGCGGGGCGTCCGGCGGTGCCCTCAGTGTAGGTCCGCTGCGGGCGCTCGCCAGCGGGTCCGGAGGCGCTCCGTGGGTGGCTGGCGGGCCGGGCGGGACGCTCGGCGGAGCCGAAGGTGCGACGCGGCCGCTCGTCGCCCTCGTCGCGGCGCGGACGGGCCGGGCGGTCGCCGGGGCCGGTGCGGGGGCGGGCCTCACCCTCTTCCCGGCGGGGTCGGGTGGGGCGCTCGGCGGAGCCGAAGGTGCGGCGGGGCCGCTCGTCGCCCTCGTCGCGGCGCGGACGGGTCGGACGGTCGCCGGGGCCGGTGCGGGGGCGGGCCTCACCCTCTTCCCGGCGGGGCCGGGTGGGGCGCTCGGCGGAGCCGAAAGTGCGGCGGGGCCGCTCGTCGCCTTCGTCGCGGCGCGGACGGGCCGGACGGTCGCCGGGGCCGGTGCGGGGGCGGACCTCTCCGTCCTCCCGGCGGGGCCGGGCGGGGCGCTCGGCGGAGCCGAAGGAACGGCGGGGCCGCTCCTCGCCTTCCTCGCGGCGCGGGCGGGCCGGGCGGTCGCCGGCGACCGGGATGCGGTTGGGGCGGGGGTTCCGGGTCGGGGGCCCCTCGCGCTGCGCTTCGAAGCGCTGGGTGCGGGCGACGCGCTTGGTCTTGTGGTCGTGGCTCTCGGCGGGCTTGAAAATGCCCTCCTCGCCCCGGGTGCCGGTGCTGGCGCGGGTGAGCCGCGCGGCGTTCCGGAGGACCTTCAGGGCCGCCTCCATGTCCGCCGGCAGGGGCGCCGTGACGGTGACCATTTCTTCAGTGATGGGGTGCTTGAAGCCCAGCAGCTCGGCATGGAGGGCCTGCCGGTCCAGCAGAGGGCTCTCGGTGCCGTACACCTGGTCGCCCAGGAGCGGGAAGCCCCGGTCCGCGAACTGGACACGGATCTGGTTGCGGCGGCCGGTCTCGAGCTTTACCTCCACCACGGTGTGCCCGGGCAGGCGCTCCACCACGCGGTAGTGGGTGACGGCTTCCTTGGCGCCGGGAGGCATGCGCTTGCCACCTCCGGGACCCTTCCGGGCCGTGGCCACGGACATCTTCAGGGACTTGGCGTGCTCGATGAGGTGGCCGGACAGGGTGCCGCTGTTCTCCGGCAGCTCGCCCACCAGGACGGCGAAGTAGACCCGCTGGAGGCGGTGCAGCTCGAAGTGCTTCTTCAGGCCGTGGAGGGCCTCGGGGGTCTTGGCGAAGACCAGCACGCCGCTGGTGAAGCGGTCCAGGCGGTGGACGATGAAGAGGTTGAAGCGCTTGAACCCGCGGCGCCGGTAGGACTCGGTGATGGCCTCGGCCAGGTTGGGCTCGTTGCCCAGCTCGGCCGGCACTGTCAGGAGACCGGCCGGTTTGTAGACGAAGAGCAGGTGGTTGTCTTCCCAGAGGGTCTCGAAGGGACCAGCCTGCAGCTTGGCTGCGGGAGGCATCACGTCGTAGACGCGCTCGGGGTCGAAGGCGACCTTCACGGCATCACCCGCCTTCAGGCGCTGGCCGTGCTTGGTGGCCACTTCGCCATTGACGGTGACGCAGCTGCCGTCGATGAAGCCCTTGGCCTGCCGGTGGCTGATCACCATGATCCGGTGCAGTTCCGAGGCCAGTGCGGAGCCTTCATGTTCCGCCTGCCACTCCCGTTCGATGCGTGCCATGGCGCCGCCCTCCGTCATCGCCCCGCGTCCTTGCAAACGCCAGGCGGACTTCCAGCAGAACATAGAGATCGGTTTGTTCCAAAGGAAAAGGGAGCGGCCGGAGCCGCTCCCTGCCACCGGATCCAGGGGATCCGACCTACTTCTTCTCGGCCTTGGCGAAGTCGCCGGCCTTGACGATGCTGAGCTTGGCGGGATCCAGGTACTTCCTCAGGGCCACGACGATCTGGTCCGGCGTGAGCGCCTTCACCTTGGCTTCGAGGTCGGCCTGCCAGGCCATGCTGCGGTCCAGGTAGAGGTTCGAGGTGAGGCGACCGGCCAGAGCGCCATCCTGCGTGCGGTTGGTTTCCTGCCCCTGCAGCCAGCTGGTGCGGGCCGCATTGAGCTCTTCGAGGGTGAAACCTTCCTTCAGGGCCTTGGCCAGCTCCTCCTGGAAGGCCTGCTCCAGCTTGACCAGATTCGCCGGGTTGTACATGGCGTAGGCGACCCAGTTGCCGGCGGCATCCTGGGGATAAACCGCCAGCTGGCTGCCCACGCCGTAAGACAGACCCTCCTTCTGGCGGATGCGGTCGGCGAGCCGACTCTTGAGGGCGCCGCCCCCCAGCATCCAGTTGCCCATCAGCAGGGCCGGGTAGTCGGCGTCCGAATCCTTCAGGGGCAGGGCGAGGGCCGCCATGAAGAATGCGTTGGCCTTGTCGGGGGTCTCCATCTTCCGGTTGATGGGCTGGACGTCCTTGATTCGGCGGGGGATGCGCTCAAAGGGCTGGACGGCCTTCCAGCCGCCGAAGAGGGCCTTGGCCTGGGCTTCCACGGCCTTGTCGTCGAAGTCGCCCACCACGGCGAGCTCCGCGGCCGAGGCTCCGGCATAGGCCTTGTAGAAGGCCTGGGCCTCCTCGAGCTTGGCGGATTTGTAGGCCGCGATGGTCTCATCCAGGCTGCTGGTGTGGCGCACATGGCCCTTGGGGTAGGGATCCGTGTACTGGCGCAGGGCGATCTGGGCCACCATGGTGGGCTCGCTCTTCTGGCTCTCGATGCCGGTCAGGGTCTCGCTCACCAGCCGCTCGAACTCGTCCTTGGGGAAGCTGGGCTCCTTCAGGACTTCGGCGACCAGGGCCAGCACCGCGGCGAGGTTGGTCCGGGTGGTGGTGATGCGGGCGCTGAGGCTCTCGGCGTTGCCGCCAACGCTCACCTGGGCCTTGAGGCGGTCGAACTCGTCAGAGATCTGCTGGCGGGTGTGCTTGGCGGTGCCGCGCATGAGCAGCTGGCCGGCGAGCTCGCCCGCCAGGTCCTTGTCCATGAGGGAGGCCTCGGTGCCGAGGTGGAGGGTCAGGGTTGCGCTCACCTGCTCGCCCCGGGTCTTCTTCGGCAGGAAGGCCGCCTTGAAGCCTGGCGCGAGGACCACCTTGCGGGTGCGGGCCTCGATGTTGGCGGGAGAGGCGTCGAAGGCCTCGCCCTGGGCGATGGTCGCCTGGCCCTTGTAGTCCTTCACCAGGGCCGCCACGTCCACCAGGGCGGGGATCTCGGCCCGGTCCGGGCTGCTGGTGGGGATGAAGGAGCCGAGGGTGCGGTTGTCCCGCTTGAAGTACTTCGCGGCCGCGTTCCGCACGGCGACGGGGGTGACCTTCTTGATGCGGTCGCGCTGGAGGAAGAAGAGCCGCCAGTCCCCCTCGGCGATGTATTCGGAGAGCCCGATCCCCAGCCGGTCACTCTGGTTCAGGGTGAGCTCGATGCCCTTCAGGAGGGACTGCTTGGCCCGGTCCACCTCTTCCTGGGTGATTGGCGAGGTGGTGGTCTCCTCGAGGGTCTTCAGGAGGACCTGCTTCACCTCCTCGAGGTTCCCATCCTTCGGCGCCAGGGTGAGGAAGAGGGCGAAGCCGGGCTCGCGGCAGCCCATGACATCCGCGCCAACTCCGGCCGCCTTCTTGGTGTCCACCAGCTGCTTGTGCAGGCGCCCACCGGGGGTGTCGGCCATGACCTGCCCCAGGACCTCCAGGGCGGGGAAGTCGGCGTCGGAGCCCGCGGGGATCTTGTAGAGCGCCATGGCCACCTGGGAGTCCCCCACGCGGCGGACCGTGACCTCCCGCTCACCATCCTGGGTGGGGTCCAGGGTGTAGGTGGGCTGGAGCACCCGGGTGGGCCGGGGCAGCCGCCCGTAGCGCTCGTTGATCAGGCCGAGCGCCTGGGTCTCGTCCACCTTGCCGGCCACCAGGAGCACGGCGTTGTCCGGCTGGTAGTAGGTGTGGTAGAAGGCCTGCAGGTGCTCGATGTTCACGTTCTCGACGTCGCTCTTGGCGCCGATGGTGGACTTACCGTAGTTGTGCCAGCTGAAGGCCGCGGCCAGGGTGCGCTCCATGGTCACCCCGATCGGGTTGTTCTCTCCGATCTCGAATTCATTTCGCACCACGGTCATCTCGCCCTTGCCGGCCGCCTTGTCCCAGAGGTCCTCCTGGGCGATGTTGGCGTTGACCATGCGGTCCACTTCCAGATCCAGGATCTTGCGGAAGTTCTCGTCCGAGGCCGGGAAGGTCACGAAGTAGTTGGTGCGGTCGTAGTAGGTGGTGCCGTTGAAGCGGGCGCCCACGCTGTTCAGCACGTCCACGGGCTTGGGCTGCCCGTTCTTGCCGCTGTAGTTCTTGCTGGGCTTGAAGACCAGGTGCTCCAGCAGGTGGGCCATGCCGGTCTCGCCGTAGTGCTCGTGGCGCGAGCCCACCAGGAACGTGGTGTTCACGGTGATGGTGGCCTTGCTGGGGTCGGGGAAGAGCAGCACCCGGAGGCCGTTGCCCAGGCGGTATTCGGTGATGCCCTCGACCGTCGTCACCTTGACGGGGGCGGGCAGGGCCGGGGCGGGCTTGGCGCTCTTGCCCTTGGCGGCGACCTTGGTCGGGGGGGCGGCCTTGGGGGCGTCCCCAGCCACCAGGGCCAGGGTAAGGGCTCCGCACAGGGGGAGCAGCAGTCGACGGAATAGAACCATGAGACCTCCAGGTTGAAAAAGAGCTCCGCAAGGGAAGGCCTCAGATTACGGGATTTCTCCGGTTGGAGCCTACAGAAATCATGGACAATCCAGGCCCGTAAGCAGACCTTCAAGGCGGGCCTGCCAGGCCACCCGGAGGTCCGCCAGCCGCAGGCCCTTGCCCCGGTTGGGCGACCCCTGCAGCAGCCCCTGGGCGCTGGGGTGGGGCAGGGCGTGCAAGTCCAGGGACGGCGCTCCCTCCAGCCGGGCCAGGATCCACTCGGCCCGCTTGCCGAAGGCGATCACCCGCAGGGGCGTGGTCCCACCCGCCGCGGCCCGGGCCAGCTCCTCCCGCAGCCGGGCCAGGTTCTCCGGGGCCAGCAGGTCGCGGTTGGAGGGGGCGTGGAAGTGCTCACCATCCCTGGTGGGACAGGCGGGATAGGCGTTGCTCAGGGCAGTGCCGTGCAGCCGGGGCCGTAGGCCCAGGCCCCGGAACCGGGCGCCATCCCAGTCCTCCCAGGCCACCTCGGGCACCTCGGCCCGGCCCGCGGCGGCCAAGGCGCGGAAGACGGTGACGCCCGCACCGTCCCCCCAGAAGGGGAGACCGGACTGGTCCGCGCCCCGAGGGCCGGGGGCCTCGCCGAACAGCATCACGGACACCGGGCCCGAGTCCGGGAAGAGGGCGGGGACGGGGTGGCCGTGGATGCGGGGCATGGTCGGGGTCTGTGGTCAGCGTGGAGGGGGCCTCAGCCCTGGGGCTGACCTTCCTTCAGGAGCGCCGACAGGGCCTTGAACTGGGGGTGGTTCTTGTCCCGGGCCCACTCGAAGGCCACGGACTCGTGGTTGGTGAGGGTGGCCCCCGCGGCGGCCATGCGCTCCAGGGCGTGGCGGCGGTACTCCTCGCCGCGGCCGCTGACGGCCTCCCAGCAGAGGTGGACCTCGTGGCCAGTGGCCAGCAGCTCAAGCACGGTCTGCATCACACAGACATGGGCCTCGATGCCCGCCACCACGACCTGACGCCGGGTGGGAGCCAGGCCCGGGCGGGCCTGCCGCAGCAGGTCCTCGAAGCCCGCATCCCCGCAGCAGCCGAAGGCCGTCTTCTCCAGGAAGAAGGTGGGCACGCTCAGGCCGTCGAAGGCCGCGCGGAGGCCGGCATCAGTGGGGCCGATGCCCTTGGGATACTGCTCCGTGAGCACCACGGGCACCGCGAAGAGGTCCGCCAGCCGCAGCAGGCGGTGGGCCGTCTCCAGGACCAGGGCCGGGCGGTGCACCAGGTGCACCAGCTTGCCCTGGAAGTCGATCATCACGAGGATGCTGCGCTGGGCGTCGAGCAGGGCCATGGGGGACCTCCTACCAGATTCTCACGCGATCCGCCGGCGCCAGGTAGAGGGCCTGGCCGGGCCTGACCGGGAAGGCATCGTACCAGGCGTCGAGGTTGCGCACGGTGGCGGGCCGGTAGCTGGCCGGGGCGTGCCCGTCCGTCAGGATCTGCTGGCGGAGCTGGGGCTCGCGGGTCTTCTCGCGCCAGCTCTGGGCGTAGCTGAGGAAGAACTGCTGGTCGCCGGTGAAGCCCTGCACCACGGGCGCCGGCTTGCCGCCGAGGGTCAGGCGGTAGGCATCATAGGCTGCGGCGAGGCCCGCCACATCCGCGATGTTCTCGCCAAGGGTCTGCCGCCCGTGGATCGCCAGGTCCGGGAAGGGGCGGTAGGCGTCGTACTGCCGGACCAGCTGGTCGGTGGAGGCCTTGAAATGCTTCAGGTCCTCGGGGGTCCACCAGTTCTGGAGCCGGCCGGTGGCGTCGAAGAGGGAGCCGGAGTCGTCGAAGCTGTGGCTGATCTCGTGGCCGATCACCGCGCCGATGGCGCCGTAGTCCATGACCACCGGGCGCTCGGGATCGAAGTAGGGGGGCTGCAGGATGGCGGCGGGGAAGTTGAGGGCGTTCATGACCGGCAGGTTCACGGCGTTCACGGTCTGGGGGGTCATCACCCACTCGGTGCGGTCGATGGGGCGGCCCAGCTTGCGGAGGTTCCGCCGGTATTCGAACTGGTCGGCGCGCTGAGCGTTGCCGAAGGCGTCGCCCGCCACGATCTTCAGGGTCCGGTAGTCCCGCCAGCGATCCGGGTAGCCCACGCCCACCTTGAGGGTGGCCAGCTTGGCCAGGGCCTTGGCCTTGGTCGCCGGGGACATCCAGTCGAGCTGCTGGATGCGGGTGCGGAAGGCGGCGATGAGGTTGGCCACCATGCGCTGGGCCCGGGCTTTCTCGGCTAGGGGGAAGTGGCGCGCCACGTAGGCCTTCCCCACCGCTTCCCCCAGGGCGCGGTTGGTGGCGGCCACGCCGAGGACCCAGCGCTCCCGGGGCTGCGAGGCACCGCTCAGGATCCTGCCGTAGAAGGAGAAGGACTGGGTGGAGATCGCCTTGGGCAGCACCCGGGACCACTCCTGGAGGGCATGGAACGTCAGGTAGGCCTTCCAGGTCTCGAGGGGGGCCTCGGCGGTGAGTGCCGAGAGTCCGGTGAAGGCGCTGGGCTGCCAGACCACGAACACCTCTGGTCGCTGGAGTCCCGCCGCGGCGAAGTAGGTCTCCCAGTCCAGACCCGGAGCCTTGCGGCTGAAGTCGGCCCGGGTCCAGTGGTTGTTGCCCTTGAGCACGTCGCCCGTGACCTCCCGGCTCACGTGGGCCCGGGCCATGTGGGTCTCCAGGTCCAACACCGCGGCGGCCTTGGCTGGGGCGTCGGCTTCGCCGGCGAGCCGGAGCATGGCGGTCACGTGGCTCAGGTACTGGGCCCTCACCTCGGCCATGCCCGGGGCTGGATCCAGGTAGTAGCTCCGCTCCGGCAGGCCCAGGCCGCCCTGGAGGAGGAAGGGTGCGTAGCGGGTGGGGTCGTCAAGGTCCTGGGCCACCCAGAGCCCGAACAGATTCGGGGTCTCCAGCCGGGTGGCGTTCAGCACGTCGACGTCCGCCCGCAAGGTCGTGCCCAGGTAGCGGGCCAGCTCCCGCCGGTCCCGGATCGCGGCGATCGCCTGGAAGATCGGTGCCATGGGCCGGAGGCCCCGGGCTTCGATGGCGGCCTCGTCCATGAAGCTGGTGTAGCAGTCGCCGATCTTGCGCAGCTCCGAGCCGGCCGGGGCCTTGGCGGCGGATGCGGCCTTGATGAGGGCTGCGGTCCGCTGATCCGTGAGATCAGCCACCTCGTTCCCGACGCCGTAGCTCCCCCGGTCCGGGGGGATCTCGGTGCGCTTCTCCCAGCCCCCGTTGGCATAGGCGAAGAAGGACTCGCCCGGGGGCACCGCGAGGTCCATCCCCGGCAGATCCAGGCCCCGGTTTGGGGTGGGCCGGCCCTTGGCCGGGGGGGCCGCCACCAGCAGGGTGGTGGCCAGGCAGCAGATCAGGGGGGACCAGAATCGGGACAAGGTCTGACCTCGTGAAATCTTCATGGTGGCGGGATAGGTATGCCTGGAATGGGGCCAAAGGGTTTAATTCCGGCATGAGCTCCAATGCTGTCTGGTGACCGGCTGGCATCTGGCAGGAAACGACTTATCCTTTAGATCCTACAGGAGACTTCAATGGGTCTGGGCGGACAGCGGGAGCGGCGGAATGTGGCGAGCCCCAGGGCCATCGATCGTCGGGGGGCTGTCTGGTCCCTGCCCGACGGGAGCCGCCTGCCCAACGGCATCGAGAACACGGGCCTGGTCCTGGGTGATCCGGACCATCCCGCCCGCCTGCAGGTGAAGGATCTGGAAAACCCGGATGATTTTCACAACAGGCTGAAGAGCTGGCTGCTGAAACAGGGCTGAGCCGGCCCAGCCTCTTGAGGATCCTTCCAGCCCCCGAGCAGGGGGGTGGGCAGCGCCGCTGGAGGTGGTGAATCCCCTCAGCCGCCCTGGAGGCAGTGGCCGTGGAGGCGGGGGATGAGCTCCGCCAGTCGCGCCTCGGGCACCAGGAAGGCGATGGAGACCGTGCTGCTGCCGGTGAGCAGGCCGCCCACGGGCTCCTGGCCCAGGGCGGCCAGGTAGCGCAGCGCCGCCACGGGGTCTGTCCGCAGGCCCTCGCCCACCAGGGCCACCACGGCCCAGCCTGACTCGCAGGCCAGCCCCGAAGCTGCCAGGGTTCCCAGCACTTCCGCGGCCGCGTGGGTCTCCGGGCGCACCGCCAGCAGGGTGCCGGCCGGGCTGGCGATGAGCCCGAAGCGCAGGGCGCCGGCCTCCTCCAGGCTGCGGGCGGCCTCCAGGGGCGGCTCGAGGCCTGCCGAGGCCGGGAAGCGCAGCAGGTGGATGCCCTCCTTGTAGGCCACGGAGGTGATGGCGCCCGCGGGACGGAGGGGCGGGTGGGGCAGGATCTCGGTGCGGGAGGCGCCGGGGCGCAGGGTGTTGGCCACGACCAGCCGGAACCCGGCGCGGCCGCCGGGAGCCAGGGAGTCCGCGTGGAGCACCTTGGCGCCGAAGGCACTGAGGGCCTCGGCCTCGCCCAGGCTCATCTGGGGGATGGGACGGGCCTCGGGCACCAGGCTGGGATCCGCCGTGAGCACCCCGTCCACATCGGTCCAGATCTGCACCTCCTCGGCGTCCAGGGCCTCGCCCAGCAGCGTGGCGCTGGTGTCGGAGCCGCCCCGGCCCAGGGTGGTGGTGATGCCTTCCGGCGAGGCACCCAGGAAGCCCTGGGTCACCCAGAGCGCGCCCTCGGCCAGAGCCGCCCGCCAGGGGGCCGCCTCGGTCCGCAGGGCTTCGAGCAGAGGCCGGGCCTTGCCGAAGCGGGCGTCGGTCTTCATGACCTCGCGCACGTCCCGGAAGCTGGCCTGGAAGCAGTGGGCCGCCAGGTTGGCGGAGAGCGTCTCGCCCACGGCCAGGGCCGCGTCGCGTCCCCGGGGGGTGCCCTCGCCGAGCATCGCCATGCCCGTGAGCAGCTGGTCCAGACGGTCGAAGAGGGGGTTCCAGGCGGGCCGGACGGCCTCGAGCAGGCCCAGCTCCGCGGCCACCTGGTGGTGCCGGTCCTCCATGGCCTGCCGGAGGGCCAGGGCCTCGGGCAGGTCGCCCCGGGTGGCGGCGGCGCAGGCCTCGAGGAGCCGGTCCGTGGTGCCCCGGAGGGCCGATACCACCACCAGGCCGCCCGAGGGCAGCTCGTCATGCACGATGGCCGCCGCCCGGCGCAGGGCCTCGGCGCTGCCCACGGAGCTGCCGCCGAACTTGAGGACCTTGAGGCTCATAGCTGGGCCCCCTCCGCAGGCTCGGCGCCGAAGACGTAGGGCGTCTCCTGGTAGACGAAGTAGTTCAGCCAGTTGGCGAAGAGCAGGTTGGCGTGGCCCCGCCAGCGCACCAGGGGCGGCCGGGAGGGATCGTCCCCGGGGAAGTAGTTGCGGGGCACTCCGATGGGCAGGCCCTTGCCCAGGTCCCGGGCGTATTCGCCCTGCAGCGTGCAGGGATCGTATTCCGAGTGGCCCGTGACGAACACATGCCGGCGGTCCCTGGACTGGACCAGGTAGACGCCGGACTCGTCAGACTCGGCCACCAGGACCAGCTCGGGCACGGCCAGGATGTCCTCGCGCCGGGTCTCGGTGTGGCGGGAGTGCGGCGCGTAGAAGACATCGTCGAAGCCCTGCACGATGCGCTCCTGGCGGGCGTTCACCCGGTGGGGGAAGATCCCGAACATCTTCTCGGTGAGCGAGTACTTGGGGACGCCGTAGTAGTGGAACAGGGCCGCCTGGGCGCCCCAGCAGATGAACAGGCTGGAGAACACGTTCGTGCGGGCCCAGTCCAGCAGCTCCGTCAGCTCGGCCCAGTAGTCCACCGCCTCGAAGGGCAGCTGCTCCACGGGGGCGCCGGTGACGATGAGGCCGTCAAAGGACTGGTCCCGGACTTCGGCGAAGGAGACGTAGTGCTCCAGCAGGTGCTCCGCCGAGGTGTTCTTGGAGTCGTGGGAGGCCATGTGCAGGAGCGTCACCTCCACCTGCAGCGGCGTGTTGCCCAGGAGCCGCAGCAGCTGCGTCTCCGTGGCGACCTTGGTGGGCATCAGGTTGAGGATGGCGATGCGGAGCGGACGGATGTCCTGGTGCAGGGCGCGGAGCTCATCCATGAGGAAGACGTTCTCCGCGTCCAGGACGCTGCGGGCGGGAAGGGAGGCGGGGACTTTGACGGGCATGGGCTCAGGCCTTCTCGATGGCCACAGCCAGGCTGGCGATGCCACCCTCCAGCCTGGTGCCTGAGCCCCGCCGGTGGTCTGCGGGCAGGGCGTGGGTCTCGAAGTGGGGCTTGGCGGCGCTCATGGGGGCTCCTGGCGAGAGGTTTGTTGGCGGGCCGAGGCCCTGTCCGTCCATGCAAGTCCAGGTTGAAAAAAGCAGAAGGGGCCCGATCGCTCGGGCCCCTTCGATGTTTGCGTCAGCTCGACACAGCTCGACATCTCTCCGCGTGTTCCGCGGCAGGAATTGGCACCTTGCTTTCGCAGGTTGCCAAGGTTTCACAGGGCCCGTCCCTCCACCTTTCTGGATAACTCGCTATGGAACTGGCAAGGATCTCGATGAAAAGCGACCCCTCGGGGCCGGACAGAAAAGATAGCGCAGCAAATTCTGGAATGCAAGTAGGTGTTGCGAGGCCAATCCGGTCCGGTCGGGAGTTCCGCCGCGGCAGCAGGGCGCTCAGGAGGGGGTTGGGCTGGGGGCTGGGTTGGGCTGGGGGGCCGCCGGTGCCTTGAGGGCGGGCTCGGAGAGGATGACCTTGAGCCATTTGGCAAGCTCCCCCGGCTTGAAGCCGAAGCCCGTGACCGCCAGGCGTCCCTCCCGGTCCACGATGAAGAAGGTCGGCAGGACCGGCACGACCGGCATGAGGGTATAGACGCCGCTCTCGCCCATTTCAGGTGTGAAGATTTTCACTCCCTGGAGCAGGGGCTGGATGCTCTTCTGATTGAGGAACGGCCGGATGGTTATCCAACGCTCCCGGTCGAAGTTTGTGGGGAGGACTTCAAATCCGAAACTCGCGGTCCGACGGGAGAGCTGGGCCATCTCGCTGAGAAGAAAGAGGGACGGCTCGCAGTGGGTGCTCCACAGCCCGATGATGACCGGCTTGCCTTTGAGGGACTTCAGCTGGAGTGGCTGACCGGACTCGCCCACTACCGTGAATCCACTCACGTCCTTGCGCTGGCCGGCCTGGACGAAATCCACCCCCCGCTTCCAGTAGAAGTTCTCGCTCGGTTGATAGGGCGAAGAACCGGCCTGTTCCTGGCGGGGACAGACGTCCGCATCCTTGTCCTTGCTCCAGGTGACATAGCGGTCCTGGGCCGACAGGGTGAGGCTGACAAGCAGGATGGCGAGCTGGCCCTTCATGGTTTCCCCAGGTTGCTGGCGCGGTGGCGGAACAAGATGAGCCTATCGTAATGCCGCCCATGCCTCACCCAGGGAGTCTGCCCTCAGGCCGCAAGTCGCAGGGAAGGTCCTGTGCCTGCGCGGGGTGGAAATTAAATCAGATGGCGTCCAGCTGTTTTTATCAGGGGCCCCCTGGCGTAGCATGGTCGCCAGACCCAACACCCAGCAAAAGGAGATGGCATGACCACCCGCCGAAGTTTTCTGGCCGCGACTGGTCTGGTGACCGCGGGCATTCTGGCCGGAGGGGGCCCCAGCCTCGAGGCCGAGGAGAAGCCGCCCACGAAGAAAGCCCTGGGACCCCGCGAGCTGCCCAAGAACCTGACCCTCCTGTCCCTGGCTCACGCCGACGGCACCGAGTCCCTCGGCGTGAAGACCGCCGCCGGCATTCTGGACGTCAAGCAGGCCGCCCGGCTGCTGGGCCTGGCCGCCCCGCTCACACTCGACGAGCTCCTGAAGGAAGGGACCGCCCCGGCCCTGTCCAAGCTGGTCGCCGCGGCCGGCAAGTCCGCCAAGGCCAAGGCGGCCTACCTCGACGAGGCGAAGGTCAAGCACGGCCGGCTGTTCGTCAACCCGGGGAAGATCGTCTGCGTCGGCCTGAACTACAAGCGGCACGCCAAGGAAGTGGGCATGAAGGAGCCCCGGGTGCCCCCTCTCTTCAACAAGTTCAACAACTCCCTGGCCGGGCACAACTGCACCATCCCCCTGCCGCCCAAGGATGTCGCCTTCAAGTTCGACTACGAGACCGAGCTGCTCATCGTCATCGGCAAGGCGGCGCGCAATGTCTCGGAAGCTGACGCGCTGAGCTATGTGGCCGGCTACTGCACCGCCAACGACTTCTCGGCGCGAGACCTGCAGCTGGAGACGCCCAGCGTGCAGTGGATGATCGGCAAGACCCTCGACAAGTTCGCGCCCATCGGCCCCTACTTCGTGTCCGCGGACCAGGTCGGGAACCCGAACGACCTCAAGATCGAGACCCGCGTCAACGGCGAGGTGCGCCAGTCCTGGAGCACCAACGACTTCATCTTCAACACCCAGCAGATGATCGCCTATATCTCCAAGCACTGGACCCTGGAGCCCGGGGACATCATCTTCACGGGCACCCCCCACGGCGTGATCCTGGGCTACCCCAAAGATAAGCAGGTCTGGCTGAAGGCGGGCGACGAGATCGTCAGCTCCATCGAGAAGCTGGGCGAGCTCAAGTTCAAGCTGGGGTGAGCGCCCCGGAGGAGCACGGACATCCAGCAGAGGACGGAAGCGGGCCGTGCGGCCCGTTCCCGTCCTCTGATCCTGGAGAGCCGTGGCGCGGTGGAAGAGGAATCTAGGGAAGCACCCGGAGCAGCCGGCTGACTGCCTTGGCCAGGGCCGGCAGCTCGGCAGTCACCACCTCCCAGACCGTATCGTTGTCGAGACCAAAGTAGGCGTGGGCGAGGTGGTCCCGAAACCCGCAGATCATCCGCCAGGGGATCTCCGGGGCGGATTCCCTCAGGTGGTTGGGGATCTGTTTGGCGGCCTCGCCGATGACCTCCAGGTTCCGGATGACGGCGTCATAGGCCATGCCATTGGCTTCGAAGGCTTCCTGGGACATCCCGCTGGTGTAGCTGGCCACTTTGGTGGCCGCGTCGAGGATGTCCTGAAGGAAGAGCCTGGGGTCACGCGACATGAATGAGGTCCCGCTCGATGAGGGGCCGCAGAGCCGGTTTCATCGCCTTGGTCGTGACCAGGTCGACCCTGGTGCCCAGGGCCGACTCGAGCTCGAACTGGAGGCCCATGAAGGCGCGGAAGCGGGTGCGTCCCTCAAAGGTGACCAGCACATCGACGTCGCTGTCAGGACCGGCCTCATCTCTCGCGACCGAGCCAAAAATCGCCAGGTCCTGAACGCCATAACGCTCCCTGACCCCGGGCAGGGCCTGGTGGAGAATCTGCAGTACTTCCTGGCGGTTCATGGTGAGCCTCGGTTCCATTGTGGAACGAAGTCATTCCTGCGACAAAGGCAATCCCGGTATATCCGAGTCTAGATTGAGAAGTAGCGCGCCTGCGGGTGCCAGGCCACCAGGGCGCTGGTGGTGTACTCGGGATCCATCTGGTGGCTCTCGCTGAGGCGGACGCCGATCTCGCCGCCGCCCAGGAGGTCCAGGAGCGGCCCGTTGCCCTCCAGGTCCGGGCAGGCGGGGTAGCCATAGGAGTAGCGGGAGCCCTGGTAGCCCTGGGCGAAGAGCGCCCGGCCCGGCAGGTCCCGGCCCTGGATGCCCAGCTCCCGGCGGATGCGGGCGTGGAGGCGCTCGGCGTAGGCCTCCGTGAGCTCCGTGGCGAGACCGTGGAAGGCGAAGTAGTCCGCGTAGCCGTCGTCCTGGTAGAGCCGGGCCGCGTGGTCGGCGGCGGTCTGGCCCAGGGTCACGAGCTGGAGGGCCAGCACATCGGTGCGGTCGCTCCGGAAGAAGTCCGGGAGGCAGAGGCGCCGGCCCGCGGTCTGCCGGGGGAAGGCGAGCCGGGCCAGGGGCCGGGTCGGGTCGGCGGGATCGAAGACCTGGAGGGCATCCCCCTTGGCGCGCACCGGGAAGTAGCCGTAGCGGGCCCGGGGCTCCAGCATCGGGGTGGCCGCCAGGCGCGCCTTCCAGCGGGCCAGCTGCGGCTCGGCCTTGTCGCGCAAGACTGCCGCGAAGGCCTCATCGCTCTGGCTCCCCTGGGCGAAGCCCCAGCGGTTGCGGATCAGGGCGAACTCGTCCAGGGTCTCGAAGAGCTCCTCCGTCGTCGCGGCGTCCTCGCGCACTCCCCAGAAGGGCGGCGTCGGCGGGGCGCCCTCATGCCGCACCCAGCTGCTCTGGCCGGAGGCCGAGAGCGGCACAGCCGCCTCGCCTCGCCTCAGTATTTTTATATCTCCAGCCGCGACCGCGGATGGAGCCGCAGCCGGCACCCCGGGCTCACCCGCCACCAGGGTCTGCATGTGGCGCAGTCCCTCGAAGGCGTCCTCGGCGTAGAAGACCGCTCCAGCGTAGGCCCGGCGGCAGTCGCCTTCGACGTAGTCCCGGGTGAGGGCGGCGCCGCCCAGGATGACGGGGACCTTCAGGCCCTGCTCCTCCATGAAGTGCAGGTTCTCCTTCATGATCACCGTGGACTTCACCAGCAGCCCCGAGAGACCAATGGCGTCCGCGGGCCAGGCCTTCAGCTCCTTGAGGATCGCCTCGATGGGCTGCTTGATGCCCAGGTTTCTTACCTCGAAGCCGTTGTTGCTGAGGATGATGTCCACCAGGTTCTTGCCGATGTCGTGGACGTCGCCCTTGACCGTGGCCAGCAGGATGCGGCCCTTCTGGTAGCTGCCGCCCTTGGGCAGGTGCGGCTCGATGCGCTTGATGGCGGCCTTCATGGCCTCGGCGCTCTCCAGCACGAAGGGCAGCTGCATCTCGCCGGCCCCGAAGCGCTCGCCGACGACCTTCATGGCACCCAGCAGCACCTCGTTGATGAGCAGGAGAGGATCGTGGTCCCGCAGGGCCTCGTCCACGTCCGTCAGGATGGCCTGCTTCTCGCCGTCGAGGATGCCGTCGCGCAGGCGCTCCAGCACGGGCCGGTCGGCGCGGCGGTCCTCCGCCTGCACGGCCTTGCGGCCGCTGAAGCGGGCCAGGATGGCCTTGAGGGGGTCGTAGCCTTCACTGCGGCGGTCGAAGATCAGGTCCTCGAAGATGCGCCGGTCCTCGGGGTCGATCTTGGCCACGGGGATGACCTTCGAGGCGTTGAAGATGGCCATGTCCAGCCCGTGGCGCACGCCGTGGTAGAGCATGAGCGCGTTCAGCACGTGGCGGGCCGCGGGATTCAACCCGAAGCTGACGTTGCTGACGCCCAGGATGGTCATGACGCCCGGAAGCGCGGCCTTGATGAGCTTCAGGGCCTCCAGGGTCTCCACGGCGGAGCCGCGGAACTCCTCGTCGCCGCTGCCCAGGGTGAAGGTGAGGGGATCGAGGATGAGGTCCCCGGGGGCCAGGCCGTACTCGTCCACGGCCAGGGCGTAGAGGCGGCGGGCCACCTCCAGCTTCTGCTCGCGGGTCTTGGCCATGCCCCGCTCGTCGATGGTGAGGGCCACCACCGCGGCGCCGTAGGTGCGGCAGAGCTCCAGGATCTTCCGGGGCCGGGCATCGCCGTCCTCGAAGTTGATGGAGTTCACCACGCACTTGCCCGGGGCACGCTGCAGGGCCCGCTCGATGACGGCGACCTCGGTGCTGTCGATCATCAGGGGCAGGGTGATCTGGGAGATGAGCCGGCTCAGCAGCTCGTCGGCGTCCCGGGTCTCGTCGCGGCCCACGTAGGCCACGCAGAGGTCCAGCAGGTGGGCGCCCTCGCGCTGCTGCTCCTTGGCCAGGGCGATCATGCCGTTCCAGTCCTCGGCGGCCAGCAGGTCGCGGAACTTCTTCGAACCATTCGCATTGGTGCGCTCGCCCACGATGAGGGGCGGGGGCTCCTGCTTCAGGGCCACACTCTGGTAGAGGCTGGCCGCGCTGCGCTCCAGCTTGGGCGACCGCTTTGGCGCGCTGAGCCGCTCCACGCCCGGCGCCAGGGCGCGGATGTGGTCCGGGGTGGTGCCGCAGCAGCCGCCCAGGATGGCGATGCCGAACTCCTTGGCCGCGTGCAGCACCTTGGGCGCGAAGGCGGCGGGATCCAGGGGATAGACCACCTGGCCGCCGACGTTCTCGGGCAGTCCGGCGTTGGGCAGGCAGCTGAGGTAGAAGGGGCTGGACTCCGAGAGCGTCTGCAGGTGGGCGTGCATCTCATCCGGGCCCGTGGCGCAGTTGAGGCCTAGCACGTCGATGCCCAGGGGCTCGAGGCTGGTGAGCACCGCCGAGATGTCCGAACCCACCAGCAGGGTGCCCGTGGTCTCCACCGTGGCCTGCACCCAGAGCGGGATGCGCCGCTTCTTGGCGGCCATGGCCTCGCGGGCGGCCCGGACGGCCACCTTGATCTGGCCCAGGTCCTGGCAGGTCTCGATGAGGATGGCGTCGGCGCCGCCGTCCAGCAGGCCGTCCATCTGGACCCGGTAGGAGCCCAGCAGCTCCGCGTAGCTGACATGGCCCAGGGTGATGAGCTTGGTGCCCGGGCCCACGGAGCCGATGACGAAGCGGGGCCGGTCGAAGCTGCGGGCCACTTCCTTGGCGATGGCGGCGGCCTGGACATTCAGGTCGTAGGCCTTGGCCGCGAGGCCGAAATCCCCCAGCACCAGGGGATTGGCGCCGAAGGTGTTGGTCTCCACCGCGTCGGACCCGGCCCGGTAGTAGCTCTCGTGGATCTCGCGGATCCACTGGGGGCGGCGCTCCGTGAGCAGGTCCACGCAGCCCTCCAGCGCCGCGCCGCCATAGTCCTCCACGGTCGGTGAGCGCGCGAAGATCTGCGTGCCCATGCCGCCATCCAGCAGCAGCACTTTCTCACGGAGGAGGGTGTCGAGAGTCGTCATGTCAGAGTCCGAGGTAGTCCACGGCGATGTCCCCATGCACGCAGACCTGGCAGGCGAGGCGCTGGTCCGGCGGGGCGTCGAGGCTGCGGAGGTAATCCCGCTCCTCGGGCCCGGGGTCGCTGGTGTGCTCCAGGCCCTCGGCGATGCGCACGCGGCAGGTGCCGCAGGAGCCCGTGCGGCAGCCGAAGGTGATGTCCGCCCCGGCGGCATCCGCGATGCGCTGGAGGGTGGTGCCCGCCGGGGCTTCCACCAGAAGGTCCTCAATGAGGAAGTGGACCTTCACCATGGGGCCTCCTGCTTGGGCAGCAGCGGAGCGACCAGCTCCACCTGGCCGAAGGGCGCCGAGAGCTGCAGGCCCCGGACCCGGGGCCGGATCAGCTCGATGACCTCACGGGCGATGTCCAGGCCTTCCTTCAGCTGATCCTCGGCAGTGGTCCGGCTGGCCATGCGGGCGAGCACCGAGGGCGGCACATAGGCGCCGGGGACCTCGTTGGCCATGAACTCCGCATTGCGCAGGCTCTTGAGGGGCCAGATGCCCGCGATGATGGGAATGCCGCCCTGGCCGTCCAGGGCCTCGGCGAAGTCCAGGAAGCGGAAGAGGTGCTCCGCGTCGAAGACCGGCTGGGTGATGGCCCACTGCGCCCCAGCCTCCACCTTGTAGCGGAAGCGGGACTTCTCCCGCTCCAGGTCCGGCGCCACGGGATTGGCGCCCACGCCCACGCTGAAGGAGGTGGGCTTGCCGATGGCGGCGCCGCCCAGGTCCAGCCCGGTGTTCAGGCGCTTCAGCATGTTGACCAGGCCGATGGCGTCCACATCGAAGACCGCCGTGGCCTGGGGGTAGGGCCCCAGCTTCGGGGGATCGCCCGTGACCGCCAGGATGTTGCGCAGGCCAAGGCCCGCGGCGCCCAGCAGGTCGCTCTGCATGCCCAGCAGGTTCCGGTCGCGGCAGGCGTAGTGGAGGATCGTCTCGAGCCCCACCTGCTGCTCGATGATGAGGGCCGTGGCCAGGGCGGACATGCGGGCCATGGCGCGCGGTCCGTCCGGCACGTTGATGGCGTCCACGCCCAGGGCCTGGCACTGGCGGGTCTTGGCCACGAGCTTGTCGTACTCCATGCCCTTGGGCGGCACCAGCTCCACGGTGTGGATGAACTCGCCCTGGGCCAGCTTCAGGCTGAAGCGGCTGCGGTAGGCGAAGGGGACCTCGGGCTGGGGCTGCTCGTGGGGCTTGAGCTCGAAGCCGCCACCGGCCTGGACGAAGGCCCGCTCCTGGCGGAAGACGCTGCGCATGGCCCGGATGTGCGCCGGGGTGGTGCCGCTGCACCCGCCCACCGCCCGGGCGCCGGCCGCCAGGGCCCGGCCCGCGAACTCGCCGAGGTATTCGGGGGTGGCCCCGTAGATGAGCCGGCCGTCCACCATCCGGGGCATGCCCGGGTTCGGCTGCAGCACGATGGGCTTGGTGGTGACGGCCATGAGGCGCTCCAGCAGCCGCAGCTGTGGCGCGGGGCCGTTGCCGCCGATGAGGCCCACCAGGTCGGCGCCCCAGGCGTCGATCTGCTTGATGAACCACTCGGGCTCGGCGCCGAAGAGGGCCTGACCCTCCTCGTTGGGCGTCATGAGGGCGGCGATGGGCAGGTCGCTGAGCTCCTGGACGGCGAGCATGGCCTGCTGGATCTCGTGGAGGTCCTCGAAGGCCTCCAGCACCATCAGGTCCACGCCGGCCTCGATGAGCACCGCAGCCTGTTCGCGGAAGCAGGCGCGGGCCTCCTCGAAGGAGGTGGGGCCCCAGGGCTCGATGCGGACGCCGAGGGGACCGATGCAGCCCGCCACCCAGGCGCAGGCGCCCTGCTGGGTCACGGCCTTCCGGGCCAGGGCCACGCCCTCCCGGTTGATGTCGGCCAGCTGGTCCTCCAGGCCGCGGGCGGCCAGCTTCACGCGGTTGGCCCCCCAGGTGTTGGTGGTGAGCACCTGGGCGCCCGCCGCCAGGAACTCGCCGTGGATGGCCAGCAGCAGGTCCGGGGTCTTGAGGTTGCACTCCTCGAAGCTGCGCTGGAGGGTGATCCCCCGATCATGCAGGGCCGTGGCCGTGCTCCCGTCGAAGAGGAAGCACTCGCCCGCGTCGAGGGCCTGCTTGAAGGTTTTCTGGGTCATGGCTGCGCCTGGTGAGAGGCAGTCCCGGGGTGGGCTTCCAGAGGGTCGAAGGTCAGTCTCCTGCGGTTCGGTATCTTCCCCCCGGAGTCCGGGGGCAGGATTTGGCACCTTGCGTTCGCAGGTTGCCAAGGTTTCACAGGGCCTTTCCCTCCACCTTTCTGGATAGCGTTCTGGGGACTGCCAAAGATCGAAGCCCTAGAATGATAGGGATGGGCCAGAGGCGTCAAGCTGGGTGCGGCCCGGAGCCTCACCAGGCCAGCAGGCGCTCGAGCTCCGCGCGCACGCGGGCGGCGCTGGGGAGGTAGGCCGCTTCCAGGGGCGGGCTGGCGGGGGTGGGGGTGTCCGCGGCGCCGACCCGCAGCACCGGAGCGTCCAGCCAGGGGAAGCAGGTCTCGCTGACCCGGGCGGCCAGCTCGGCGCCGGGGCCGTAGGTGCGGGAGGCCTCCGTGAGCACCAGCACCCGGTGGGTGCGCCGGGTCAGAGCTGCGATGGCCTCGTCATCCAGGGGCCAGAGGGTGCGCAGGTCCAGCACTGCCACGTCGAGCCCTGCGGTTGCCTCCAGGGCCACCTGCTGGGCGGCGCCGTAGGTCAGCACGCAGGCGAGCTGGCCCTCCTGGCGCAAGGCGGCCTCGCCCAGGCGGGCCGTGGGGGCCTCATCCCAGTGGTCCTTGAGGCGCCGGTAGAGGTGCTTGTGCTCCAGGAAGAGGACGGGGTCGGGATCGTCGATGGCGGCCCGGAGCAGGGCATAGGCGTCGCGGACCGTGCCCGGCGCCACCACCTTGAGACCGGGGCTGCCCAGGAAGTGCCCCTCGGGGTTCTGGCTGTGGAAGGGGCCGCCGCCGTTGCCCGCCCCCGCCGGACCGCGGAACACGGCGGGCACCGAGGCGCCCCAGCGCCAGTGCGCCTTGGCTGCGAAGTTCACCATGAGGTCCGAGGCCAGCAAGGCGAAGTCCATGAACTGGAACTCCGCCACGGGGCGCTGGCCCATGAGCGCGGCGCCGATGGCGGCGCCCACGATGGCCTGCTCGGAGATGGGCGTGTCGAGGACCCGGTCGGGGCCGAAGCGGGCCAGCAGGCCTTCCGTGGCCCGGAACGCGCCGCCATAGGCCCCGATGTCCTCGCCCAGGCAGCAGACCCGGTCATCTGCCTCCATGGCGTCGAAGAGCGCCTGGCGGATGGCCTCGAGATAGCTGCCGGAGAAGGCGGTCATTCCTCTTCTTCCAGCAGCCCCCGCTCCGCCAGCCAGGCATCGTTGAAGATGCTGCTCAGGTAGCGCCCGGCGCCATCCGGGAAGACCGTCACGATGCGGGCCGGGCGGCCCAGGTCCGGCAGGCGCTGCGCCAGGCTCCGCACCGCCCAGAGGGCTGCGCCGCTGCTGCCGCCGCCGAGGATGCCCTCCTCCCGCACCAGCCGCCGGGCGTGGTGGAAGGCCTGCCGGTCCGTCACCTGCACCATGTCATCCAGCACACCGAAGTCCATGGTGCCGATGAGGAACTCGTCGCCCAGGCCCTCCAGGCGGTAGGGGCCGGCCTTGAGCTCCTGCTTCCCCCGGAAGTGGTCGTAGAACACGGAGCCCACGGGGTCCACGGCGATGACCTTGATCTGCGGATCCTGTTCCTTGAGGTAGCGGCCCACGCCGCCGATGGTGCCGCCGGTGCCGGCGCCGGCCACCAGGTAGTCGATGCGGCCCTCCATCTGCTCCCAGATCTCGGGGCCTGTGGAGTGGTAGTGGGCGGCGTTGTTCTCCCGGTTGCCGTGCTGGTCGGGGAAGTAGCAGCCGGGGGTCTCCCGGGCCAGGCGCGGGGTGATGTTGTTGTAGCTGTCCGGGTGCTCCGGGGGCAGGCTCGTGTCCGCCTTGTGGACCTCGGCGCCCAGGGCCAGCAGCTGGTTCAGCTTCTCCTGGGAGATGGTGTCGCGCACCACCACCTTGATGCGGTAGCCCTTCTGGATGGCCATGAGGGCCAGGCCCATGGCGGTGTTGCCCGAGGAGTTTTCGAGGATGAGGTCCCCGGGCTTGAGGCGGCCGTCCCGCTCTGCAGCCTCGATCATGTACTTGGAGATGCGGTCCTTGCTGCTGCCCATGGGGTTGAGGAACTCGAGCTTGGCGAAGACCTCCGCCGGCAGGTCCGCGACAACTCGACGCAGCCGGACCAGCGGCGTGTTGCCGATGGCCTCCAGCACGCTGCCGCAGGGCTTCCGGAACTGCATGGGGCTGCCTCCTGCAGCCAGTATGACCATGCGGTGGCCCCCGGGTCACGGGAACAGCCCGGTCTGCTGGGGGTTCAGCCCTTCGCAGCCCCTTCGCCCTCAGCAGATCAGTGTGCCCGCGGCGGCAGGCCTGACGGGGAGGACCCTTCAGCCCGGCCGCCTCCTCCGGCGTGGGACCGTCAGCAGAAACAGGCCGAAGATCAGCGGAACGCCCAGCAGGAACAGGGTCATGCCCAGGCTGGAGGCCAGGGGGAACTGATTCTTGTGCATATCGCCTCCCAGGAGGGAAACCCGAACATAGGGTTTTTAGCAACTGAGTCAATGTCTCATTTTTTAGCCATGCCTCTGTTGATGCTTGCGCCGCTGGCCAGGTGGGAGGCAGGGTCGAAACCCGCGGTTGGGACCAGCAGTGGCCCCGAGGCCTCCCTCAGGTCGGCCCTTCGGTGTAGGTGTCCGGTCGCTTGTCCAGGGCATGCATGGTGCGGTGCCTCTCGGGCCGGAAGGCTGTGCCCCTCCTGCGGATGAGGGCATTGGCGAGGTCTTCCAGGTCGAAGTAGACCTTGCCCCGGCACTTCCACTCCCACCATTGACTGCTCCCCCACCTAAAGGAAGGGGGATTCCCAGAGCATCGCTCACGCGACATGGGTAGCCTCCTGCTTCAGATCGGGTTTGCGAGGCTTTGGGATCTTGCGATCCCGGCGCTCTCCGTCCGTGTCGGTGCGTAGCACCAGGACAGCCTCACGCCGTGGTCCAGCCTCATCGTCGGTTGAACTGCTCCGGCGGGGCTCTCGGACCCGCAGGGGCGGCGAAGCCGCCCCGTTCGCAGTTTCAGTGTTGCCGGACGACAACCGAAGGAGGCAGTCGGCCCCCCAGGACCGCCAGGCTGCCCTGGCTGATCCTTCGTCCAGCGTCCCACCCTGGCAATGCAAGACCAGGAAGGCCGAGAATTCGTCGCGGTCTGTGTGCAGCCCCTCGGGGATGAACTCACAGCCGCAGGTGTGCTTGCGCTCACTCAGGAGCTTCTTCGTCCGCTTGCCGCAGAGGCAGCGGGACGACAGGTAGGTCGCCCGGGTGGAGACCGTCTCAAAGGTCCCGCCCGAGGCTTCGGCCTTCCGGCCGTAGGCGGCCTGGAACAGACCCGGGGCCTTGTGCCCTACGCTGCGCCCCCAGAGCTTCATCCAGGACCGGACATTCACCTGCTCGGTGATGACCCGGTTCCCGGCCAGGGCCAGCAGGTCGTTGACCAGCTTCCCCTGGAGGGACTTCCGGTGCGCCGCCATGCCCCGCAGTAGCTCCGCCAGGACGCCCTGGGTGGCCTTCTGGCGAGCTGACGCCCGCCAGGGCTTCCGCTGGCTCCTGGGCTTCACCGTCCCGTTGGGGCGGTAATTATCTGGGTTGTTGGCACGCCGTTGGCGGTCCAGCTTGCGCTGGTAGCGCCGCCGGGCAGCCTCAGTGCGGTCCAGGTCGGGGCAGAAGGGGATCGTTTTGACGAACCCTTCCCCGACCACAGCCACATGGGAGGGCCCCAGGTCCAGGCCGACCAGGCCGTCGTGGATGTGGTTCTTCGCCTTCTGGAGGGGTTCGCCCCGCAGCACGAGCTGGACGAAGGCCCGCTCCCGGCCCCGGATGGTCCGGGTGAGGAGGCGGCAGAACTTCACCCCGGTCTCGGTGACGGTCCGACCGTCCTTGGTGGTCCGGGTGAAGGTGGTCCTGGCCACCTTCAGGGCATGGGCCTGAACAGGGTTCTCGGGATCCACGATCAGGGGCAGATCCAGGTTCCCGTGGGCGCCAGCCCACAGAACCCGGCCATCCCGAAACCGGATGCCTGCGGCGTTGGACTTCCCCTCCAGGGACTCCAACTCGCCGTAGCGTTTGAACCGGGGCTTGCCGGAGCCGCCAAAGGACCAGCGCTCCACGGACCTGAAGGCCCGTGTCGCCACCTTCTGTTGGGTATGGACATCCAGGTGCCCCCGAAGCCAACAGTCCTTCGCCAAGGACGGGTGCTGGTGCAGGCTCGCCTCGGTGAAGCCGTGGCGTTTGCGCAAGGCCTCGAAGGCAGCCTTCTTTCCGGGGCCCTTGGGCATGGCCTTGGCCTGCTCAAAGCCAGGGTCGTGGCGCATCCGAGCCAGGCGACGCAGGGCTTCGCCCTCGATGGCGTGGTAAATCTGCCGTCCCGCCTCCTTCCGCGAGCGCAGGACACGAAGGTCCTTCGAGGTCGCGGAGACCTCGAACTCGCAGATGAAACTTGGGGTTGTGGTTCGGGGCATCAGATCCCTACAGACTCATTATCGGCACGTGGATTGGACTATTTTTGTCCATTGCGCAAAGGGCAACGGCTATCCCCCACCTGAGATGTCCTTTTGCCTCGCGTATCGCAGATACCGAGAAGGAAGGGGCTTGCGCCGCCTAAAGTTGGGTCAGGACCGGACCGGATGATGACGAAGCTGTTGCCCACCCAGAAACCGCCCCCGTTGGGAGCCCGGGCCGTCAGCTGCATGAAGGTTTCTTCGAGTCTCATCCCGCACCCCCGGATGAATGAACCCAAGGTGACTGGGCCAGCTAGGAGCGATGGATGGAGGATGTCCGAGGCCCCTCTGTCCGCCACCCTGTGACAGGGATCTGGAGGACCAAACATTAGGCCAAAGGCCATGTGGTGCAACGGAGTTTTGCAAGACAGGGGAGATTGGCCTTCACGATAAAACCTTCGGGCTAGGTCGAGCTCGGCCCTTGGGTGAGCATGACGCAGAGCCCTTGTGCGGACCTGCCCCGGCCCTGCGGCGGACCCCCGGCCTTCCGGGCGAGGCACTCTTAGGCCACGGCCAGGCCCCGACCGGAGATAATCAGCCCATGCCCCCCTCAGCCAAGCACGCGTCCGAGATCACGTTCGAGCCCGAGTTCATCGCCGGGCTCAAGGACATCTTCGAGGAGAAGATCGTCTTCAATAAGCTCCTGGGCCTGAAGATCGTGGAGCTGGCCCCCGGTCGCGCCGGCGCCCGGATTGCCATGCGCAACGATCTGGTGGGTCACTATGCCTACAACCGGGTCCACGGCGGGGTCATCAGCGCGGGCCTGGACGCCATGGGCGGACTGGCCGTGATGGCCGCCATCGGCGCGCGCCACATGGACGAACCGCCCGCGGAGCGCCTGCACCGCTTCGCCAAGCTGGGCACCATCGACCTGCGCATCGATTACCTGCGCCCGGGCCAGGGCGAGCACTTCGAGCTGCGGGCCGAAGTCATGCGCCTGGGCTCGCGGGTGGCTTCAACGCGCATGGAATTCCTGGGCGCCGACGGCCGGCTGCTCTCGACGGGCTCCGGGGCCTACATCGTCTCCTGAAGGACCGCGCGGGCCCCGTTAGACTGGTCCCATGCTCTCTTCCCTCCGCATTCAGAACCTGGCCCTGGTGGAAGACCTGTCCCTGGACTGGGGGTCTGGGTTCACAGTGCTCACGGGTGAGACGGGAGCGGGCAAGTCCCTGCTGGTGGATGCGCTGTCCCTGCTCGTGGGCGCCCGGGGCGACGCGGAGCTGGTGCGCCACGGGGCCGAGCGGGCCACGGTGGAGGCCGTGGTGGAGGGCCGCTTCGAGGCCTGGCAGGCCTTCCTGGCCGAGCGGGGCCTGCCCACGGAGCAGCCGGTGGTGCTGCGCCGGGAAGTGGGGCCGGGCCGCAGCCGCGCCTGGATCAACGGTGCCAGCTGCGCCCTGGCGGACCTGCGGGAAGCCGGCCGCTTCTGGATGCGCCTCACCAGCCAGCACGACCATCAGTCCCTCCTTGGGGAGGACCGGCACCTGACCCTCATCGACGAGGTCCTGGGCCTGGAGCCCCGCCTGGAGGCCCAGGCCGCGGCGGTGCGGGCGGCCGAAGCCGCCTTGAAGGCCCGGCGGCGGAGCGAGGCCGAGCGCGGGCAGCGCCTGGAGGAGCTGGCCGAGGCCCTGGCGGATCTGGAGAAGCTCAGTCCCCGGCCCGGGGAGTGGGCCCAGCTCAAGGCGGACCGGGAGCCCCTGCGCCACGCGGTCCACCTGGAGCAGGCCTTCCGCGAGGCAGCGGAGGCCCTGGCCGAGGGCCTGCCCAAGGTCGAGCTGGCCCACAAGGCCCTGGTCCGCGCCGTGGTCCACTGGCCCGACGCGACCTCGGACCAGGACCGCCTGCGCTCCGCGGCCCTGGAGCTGGAGGACCTGCTGGCGCTGGCCCAGGACCAGGCCCATCGCTGGGCCGGGGCCGGGGCGGACCGCATCGAGGCCATGGAGGCCCGCCTGGCCCTCTACGAGCGGCAGGCCCGCCGCCACCGCTGCGAGCCGGAAGAGCTGACGGCCCGGGCGCAGGCCCTCCGGGAGGAACAGCGCTGCCTGCTGGCCGGGGATGTCTCCGTCAAGGAGCTGGAGCGGGCGCTGGCCAGGGCGGCCGAGGCCTACCGGGCCGCGGCCGAGGTCCTGCATGGGCAGCGGGGCGAGGCCATCCCCCGGCTCGAAGCCGAGGTGCAGAAGCGCCTAGTCCGCCTCGGCATGAAGGGCGCCCGCCTGCAGCTGCGCCTCTCGCTGGCTGAGGAGGCCGGCAGTCCCGTGGAGCAGGGGGGGCGGCCCGTGCGGGTCGCGGCCCAGGGCTTCTCGGCCCTGGCCATCTGGATCGAGCCGAACCCCGGCGAGGGCTTCCGGCCCCTGGCCCGCATCGCCTCCGGTGGCGAGCTGAGCCGCCTCATGCTGGCCCTGGTCGGGGCGGGACTCGCTCTGGGCGCGGGCGTGCGGGATGGCCTGACCCTGGTGCTGGACGAGGTGGACGCGGGCCTGGGTGGTGAGACCGCCCTGGCCGTGGGCAAGGCCGTGGCCGAGCTGGGCCGGGCCCACCAGGTGCTGGCGGTGACCCACCTGGCCCAGGTGGCGGCCCGGGCCGACCGCCACGGCTGCCTCTCCAAGGAGACCGAGGGCGGCCGCACCCGCAGCGCCCTCGGCTGGGTGGTGGGCGAGGCCCGCACCCGGGAGCTGGCGCGGCTGCTGTCCGGCCACCCGGACCGCATCGAGGCCCTGGACCACGCGCGGGTGCTGCTCGAAGGCTAAGGCCGCTTGGTGGACTTCTGGCGGACCCGCTTGGGGGGCGCGGCCTTGCCCCGGCGGGGGGCCTGCTTGGCGGCGGGCTTGGGCCCTTCCTTCTTCACGGGACGGGGCCGGGCCTTGACCTTGTCCTCCCGCTGGGCCTGGAGGGACTCGTTGCTGCGGGAGGGCTTCAGGCCCTCGCCGGGATCCAGGATGCGGCGCACCACGGCGCTCTCGATGGGCTCGTCCTCGCCCTTCTGCTTCTTCTGCACGCTGATGCGCAGGGGCACGCCGGCCAGGCCGAACTGCTCCCGGAGGCGGTTCTCCATGTAGCGCACATAGCTGAAGTGCAGGCCGCGGTCCGTGTTGGCCTTGACCACGAAGCTGGGCGGGCGCACGCCCACCTGGGTCATGAAGTAGAGCTTGGGCAGCTTGCCGTCCACCACGTGGGGGCTCATGGCCGAGACGGTCTCGCGCAGGAAGCGGTTCAGCTCGCCCGTGGGGATGCGGCGGGCGTGGGCCTCGGCCAGCTCGTCAATCATGCCGAAGATCTTGGAGACCCGCTGCCCGGTCAGGGCCGAGAGGAAGATCATGGGGGCGTGGTGCAGGAAGCCCAGGCTGCGGCGGAGGTCCTCCTCGGCGCCGTAGATGGTGTGGGAGTCCTTGTCCACCAGGTCCCACTTGTTGACCACGATGATCACGGCCGCGCCGGCCTCCTGGGCGTAGCCGGCGATGACGGCGTCCTGGTGGGTGGCGCCCTCCACCGCGTCCAGCAGCAGCAGGCTCACGTCGGCCCGGGCCATGGCCTGCTTGGCCTTCAGGATGCTGAGCTTCTCGGCACCTTCGAAGGTCTTGCCCTTGCGGCGGATGCCCGCAGTGTCGATGAGGCGGTAGACCCTCTCCTTGACGTGGATGATGGTGTCCACGGTGTCCCGGGTGGTGCCCGCCACCTCGCTGACGAGGCTCCGCTCGTAGCCCAGCAGGCGGTTGGCCAGGGAGGACTTGCCGACGTTGGGGCGGCCGATGAGGGCGAAGCGGCGCTCGTCGCCCAGGGCGTGGGTCTCGGCCTCCTCGGGCGTGCGGTGGAAGGGCAGCCGGGTGCGGATGGCGGCGATGAGCTCGGGCACTCCGGCACCGTGGGCGGCGGAGATGGCGAAGACCTCGTCGAAGCCCAGCCCGTAGAAGCCCCCGTCCGGGGCGCCGCCCTTCATGCCGTCCAGCTTGTTGATGACGAGCACGATGGGCTTGCCCATCCGACGCAGCCGGGCGGCGATCTCCTGGTCCCCGGCGGTGAGGCCGTCGTGGCCGTCCACCAGCAGGATGGCCATGTGGGCCTCGCTCAGGGCGGCCTCGGCCATGCGGGTGATGCCCTGGGTGATGACGTCGTCGCCCTCGAAGTCCAGGCCGCCGGTGTCCACCAGGTCGAAGACCTCCTCGGCCGCGCCTTCCTCGCCCAGGCAGGTGACCCGGCCGTAGGACCGGTCCCGGGTCATGCCCGGCAGGTCGTGGACCAGGGCTGCCCGGCTGCGGGTGAGCCGGTTGAAGAGGGTGGACTTGCCCACATTGGGGCGTCCGCAGAGGGCGACGAGCGGCAGTTTCATGGTTGTTCCAAGCCTTCCAGTGTATCGAGGATGGCACCAAACGACACGGGCGGATTTCCGCGGGGGCGGCTAGAGTGGGGCACGGTCCGTTCCGGGAGTGCCCATGATCCGTCCCTCGCTGCTGCTCCTGGTGCCCGCGCTGCTGGTGGCGGCGCCCCCGCGCCGTTCCACGAGCCCCGAGGCCGTGGTGCAGGAGCAGCTGGAGGCCTACAACGCCCACGACGTGGAGGCCTTCGCCGCCACCTATGCTGAGGATGTGGAGCTCTTCGATTTCCCGGCAGCCCCTCGGGAGGCCAAGGGCAAGACTGGGCTGAAGGCCTTCTACGCCCAGCGCTTTAGCGAGAACCCCGACCTCCACGCCAGCGCCAAGGACCAGATCCTGAGCGGTCCCTACGTCATCCACCGGGAGAAGGTGACCGGCCTGGCGGGTCGGAAGGAGCCCCTGGAAGTGGTGGTGGTCTACCTGGTGAAGGAGGGACTGATCCGGAAGGTCTGGTTCATGCGGGGGGACCCGGCCTAAGGGGCCACTCCAGGCGGGGAGATGAGGCTCAGCCCTGCGCCCTCATCCGCCTTGCTCGTCGACCCACTCAGTCGGGGGCTCGAACCGCGTCTCCGTCGCCCTGCGGGCTAGGATCCGCCGGTCTGGCCACCCCTGTTCCGGCCCTCCCCCGGAGGGCCTCCACGACGGGGTGACCAGCCCACTCGCGGGTCCGAGCCCCGTCAGCCCCGCTCGCCAGAATGAAAAAGGGTCCCGGTTGGGACCCTTTTCATTCTGGCGGGGCTGACGGGGCTCGAACCCGCGACTTCCAGCGTGACAGGCTGGCACTCTAACCGACTGAGCTACAACCCCTTGTGTTCACCAGCGAGCTGGTGGGCGATGACGGGCTCGAACCGCCGACATGCTGCGTGTAAGGCAGCTGCTCTACCGACTGAGCTAATCGCCCGAATCGCCGAACCACGATCCTCCCACAGGGGGCCGGGAGGGTCAAGGCCGAACCTCGGCGTTGAGGGAATCGGACTGTTCTGGTAAGGTTATCTGACTTCCGATGCCAGAGGTTCCCGCGGACCAACGCTGGCGTAGGTGTGACCCTGGTCGATCCAACGGCCGAGGCCTTGGGATGTTTCTGGAGGGTGGCCTGTGGCGCTGCTGGAAATGGTAAATCTGACACTCGGAACGCCTGACAAGGGCGGACCCGTCGCGCAGATCCTGGCCCAGATGCCGGATCCCATGCGTCCTGACCTGCCGGCCCTGATCTTCGTGATCGTCCTGCTGGTGGTCCTCTACATCTACCTCCGGGTGGTGTTCTTCAAGCCGCTCGACAAGGTGATGGCAGACCGCGACCGCGACCTTAACGCCGGCGGTGACGCCAAGGCCCAGGCCGCCGCCCTGCTCGATGCCCGCCAGAAGGACTACCAGGACCGCCTGAAGGACCTCCGCGCCCAGGCCTTCGACCGGCGCAAGGCGCTGTCGGACGCCGCGGGCCGCGAGAAGCAGCAGCTGCTGGATGAGGCCCGGGCCAAGGCCCTGGCGGAGCGCCAGGCTGCGGTGGAATCGCTGAAGACCCAGCAGCAGGCGGCCCGGCAGAACCTGCTGGCCCAGGTGGACGCCCTGGCTGAATCCATGGCCCAGACCCTTCTGAAGCAGGCCTGAGCATGTCGAAGCTGACCCGGATCTCTCTCGCCGCTCTGCTGTCCCTGAGCCCGCTGGCCCTCGTGGCCCAGGCCCATGACGCCCATCCCGCCCCCGCCGCCGAGAAGCACGAAGCCCCCGCTGCCCATGAGGCCGGCCACGAGGCTCCCGCCCCCGGCCATGAAGGCGCGGCCGGCGAGCTCCATGCCGCCCCGGCCGGGGAGCACGATGCCCACGGGGCCGCGGCCCACGAGGGCGGTGCCCACCACGGCCCGGCCATGAAGCTCTTCGGCAAGGAATACGGGAACCTGGGCGCCTTCATCGTGCAGCTCCTGAACTTCGCCATCTGGGGCGCGGGCCTCTACTTCATGCTGAAGGGTGGTCTCTCCGCCATGTTCAAGTCCCGCAAGGAGGAGCTGGAGACCCTGCTCGCCCAGGCGGAGACGGACAAGGCCGAGAGCGAGGCCCAGATGAAGGAGCTGGAAGCCAAGATGGCCGGGCTCGAAGGTGAGCTGGCGGGCATCCTCTCCAAGGCCGATGCCGATGCGGAGTCCGAGAAGCAGCGTGTGCTCGAGGCCGCCCGCGCCGAGGCCGGCGTGATCCTGGCCCAGGCCCAGGCGGAGATCGGCTACCAGAAGCGCCAGGCCGAGCAGGACCTCCGGGCCCTCGTGGCCGAGCTGACCGTGGAGGGCGCGGCCAAGCGCCTCGAAGCCAAGCTCCAGGGACCTGAGGCCGGCAAGGCCGTCGATCGGGCCATCCAGCAGATCGGAGGTGTCCAGTGAGCAGCCGCCTGACCGCCCGGCGCTACGCCAAGGCCCTCCTGCAGATCGGCGACAAGCAGGGCAACGTGCCCCAGCTCAAGGGCGAGCTGGAGACCGTGGCCGCCACCGTGGCCGGCAACGCCGACCTCTCCCGCCTGGTGGCCTCGCCCCTGGTGATGCCCACGAAGAAGGCGGAGGTCTTCGAGACCATCCTGGCCACGGCCAACGTGAGCGTCACCCTGCGCCACTTCTTCAAGGTGGTGGCCGAGGCCGGCCGCCTGAACCTCCTGCCGGACCTCCGCCGCACCTTCGCGGACCTGGTGGACGAGCGGGACGGCATCGTCGAGGCCAAGGTGGCCAGCGCCCAGCCCCTCACCGAGGACCAGTCCAAGGCCCTCGTCGTCTCCCTCGCCGCCCGCACTGGCAAGACCATCCGCCTCACCTGGAGCCAGGACGCCACGCTCCTCGGCGGTCTCAAGGTCCAGGTGGGTTCCACCGTCCTGGACGCCTCGCTCCAGGGCCAGCTCCGCCAGCTCAAGACTCAGCTTCTTTCCGCCTAGTCACCTTCGCTTTCACCCCCAGGTTTGGAGGACTTCATGGACATCCGCGCGGAAGAGATTTCCCGCATCATCCGCAGCCAGATCGAAGGCTTCGACGCCCAGGTGGACGTGGCCGAAGTCGGCACCGTCATCAGCGTCGGTGACGGCATCGCCCGCGCCTACGGGCTCGAGAAGGCCATGGCCGGCGAGCTGCTGGAACTTCCCCACGGTGTCATGGGCCTCGCCTTCAACCTGGAGGAGGACAACGTCGGCATCATCCTGCTGGGCGACGCCGCGGCCATCAAGGAAGGCGATACCGTCAAGCGCACCGGCAAGATCATGTCCGTCCCCGTGGGCCCGGCCTTCGTGGGCCGCGTGATCGACGCCCTCGGCAACCCCATCGACGGCAAGGGCCCCATCCAGTCCGTCGCCTTCAACCCCATCGAGCGCATCGCCCCCGGCATCGTCGACCGCAAGAGCGTGCACGAGCCCATGCAGACGGGCCTCAAGGCCATCGACAGCCTGATCCCCATCGGCCGCGGCCAGCGTGAGCTGATCATCGGCGACCGCCAGACGGGCAAGACCGCCGTCGCCGTGGACACCATCATCAACCAGCGCGACACCGGCGTGATCTGCATCTACGTCGCCATCGGCCAGAAGCGCTCCACCGTGGCCCAGGTCGTGAAGACCCTGGAAGAGTACGACGCCATGAAGCACACCATCGTGGTGGCCGCGTCCGCTTCCGAGGCCGCCCCGTTGCTGTTCCTGGCCCCCATGACCGGCGCGGCCCTGGGCGAGTACTTCATGTGGCACGGCAAGGACGGCAACCCCGCCGGCCAGGACAACCCCGGCGGCCACGTGCTCTGCATCTACGACGATCTCTCCAAGCAGGCCGCGGCCTACCGCGAGATCTCCCTCCTGGTGCGGCGTCCTCCCGGACGTGAGGCCTACCCTGGCGACGTGTTCTACCTCCACAGCCGCCTGCTGGAACGCGCCTGCAAGCTGAGCGACGCCCGCGGCGCCGGCTCCCTCACGGCCCTGCCGGTCATCGAGACCCAGGCCGGTGACGTGTCCGCCTACATTCCCACCAACGTCATCTCCATCACCGACGGCCAGATCTTCCTCGAGAGCGACCTCTTCAACTCGGGCGTCCGGCCCGCCGTGAACGTTGGCATCTCCGTGAGCCGCGTGGGTGGTTCCGCCCAGGTGAAGGCCATGAAGTCCGTGGCCGGCACCATCAAGCTCGACCTCGCCCAGTACCGCGAGCTGGCAGCCTTCTCCCAGTTCGGCTCGGACCTGGACAAGGCCACCCTGGCCCAGCTGAATCGCGGCCAGCGCCTGGTGGAGATCCTGAAGCAGGGGCAGTACCTGCCCATGGCCGTGGAGAAGCAGGTGGTCTCCATCTGGGCCGCCACCAACGGCTACGTGGACGACCTGCCGGTGCCCCAGGTGCGGCGCTTCGAGTCCGAGTTCATGGCGTATCTCGAGGTGAACTGCCCCGAGGTGCTGCGCGGCATCCGCGAGACCAAGGTGCTCAGCGATGACGCCAAGGCCCAGCTCAAGGCTCAGGTGGTGGCCTTCAAGGAGACCTTCCTCAGCTCCCTGAACCAGACCGCAGGAGCCTAGTCCCATGGCGAGTCTCCAGGACATTCGCCGCCGCATCCGGTCGGTGAAGAACACCCAGCAGGTCACCAAGGCCATGAAGATGATCTCCGCGGTCAAGCTGCGGAAGTCTCAGGAACGCCTGGTGGCCCTGCGCCCCTACGCCACCAAGATGGCCGAAGTCGTGCGCAGGGTCGTGGTGCGCATCAAGGGTGACGCCGAGATCCAGCCGGGTCCGGCCGCCCAGGCCTTCCTCTCTCCCCGTGAGGAGAAGCGCATCCGTCTGGTCTTCGTGGCCTCCGACAAGGGCCTCTGCGGCGGCTTCAACGCCAACGTGGCCAAGGCCGCGACCGCCTTCGTCAAGGAGTGCACCTCCGAGATCGTGCACCTGGACGTCGTGGGCAAGCGGGCGGTGGAGTGGGCCAGGAAGCAGAAGCTCACCCCGGCCAAGGAGTACCTGAACATCCCCCTGCCGGGTTTCCAGCGGGTGGTGACGGAGATCTCCGAGAGTGCCGCCGCCCAGTACCACGCCGGGGAGATCGACGCCCTCTACGTGGTCTACAACTACTTCAACAGTCCCGTGGCCCAGACGCCCACGGTGCTCCGGGTCTTCCCCATGGAACTGGATCCCAGCTTCGAGAACCGGGAAGCCAACCAGGTCTCCCACCTGCTGGAGCCCGATCCCAACGCGGTGCTGGAGACCCTGCTGCCCCGCTTCGTGGAGACGGAGCTGCTGCGCAACCTGCTGGAGAGCAGCGCCTCGGAACACGGCGCCCGCATGGCCGCCATGGACAAGGCGAGCAACAACGCCGGCGAGATGATCGCCAAGCTGACGCTCACCATGAACAAGATCCGGCAGGCCGGCATCACCAACCAGATCATCGAGATCGTCAGCGGCGCCAACGCCTGAGCCCATTGCCCTTTCCTTCGTCGAGGTAACCCATGTCCAACTCCCTTCAAGGCCGCGTGATCGCCATTGTCGGCCCCGCCGTGGATGTCGAATTCGGTGAGCATCTGCCCTCCATCATGAACGCCCTGCTGACCGACATCGCCGGCGTCTCCGTGACGCTGGAGGTGCAGCAGCACCTCGGCGAGAACCGCGTGCGCTGCGTCTCCATGCAGCCCACCGAGGGCATGATCCGCGGCCAGATCGTCACGGATACCGGCAAGCCGATCAACGTGCCCGTGGGTCCCGAGACCCTGGGCCGCATCATCAACGTGGTGGGCGATCCGGTCGACGAGCGCGGCCCCATCGGCCACAAGATGACCCTCCCCATCCACCGCGAGGCGCCCAAGTACGAGGAGCTGAACACCTCCTCCGAGATGTTCGAGACCGGCATCAAGGTCATTGACCTCCTCGAGCCCTACGCGAAGGGCGGCAAGACCGGCCTCTTCGGCGGTGCCGGCGTGGGCAAGACCGTGCTGATCATGGAGCTCATCAACAACATCGCCAAGGGTCACGGCGGCTACTCCGTGTTCGCCGGGGTGGGCGAGCGCACCCGCGAGGGCAACGACCTCTGGCACGAGATGATGGACTCCGGCGTCATCGACAAGAACGACCTCTCCAAGAGCAAGGTGGCCCTGATCTACGGCCAGATGACCGAGCCTCCCGGAGCCCGTGCCCGCGTCGCGCTGACCGGCCTCACCGTTGCCGAGTACTTCCGCGACCAGGAAGGCAAGGACGTGCTGCTCTTCGTGGACAACATCTTCCGCTTCACCCAGGCTGGCGCCGAAGTGTCCGCACTGCTCGGCCGTATGCCCTCCGCCGTGGGCTACCAGCCGACCCTGGCCACGGAGATGGGCGAGCTGCAGGAGCGCATCACCTCCACCAAGAAGGGCTCCATCACCTCGGTGCAGGCCGTCTACGTGCCCGCCGACGACTACACGGATCCGGCGCCCGCCACCACCTTCGCCCACCTGGACGCCACCACCAACCTCTCCCGCGAGATCGCGGCCCTCGGCATCTACCCCGCCGTGGATCCCCTGGCCTCCACCAGCCGCCTCCTGGACCCCCGCATCCTGGGCGACCACCACTACAACACCGCCATGCACGTCAAGTCGATCCTGCAGAAGTACAAGGAGCTGCAGGACATCATCGCCATCCTCGGCATGGACGAGCTGAGCGATGACGACAAGCTCATCGTGGCCCGCGCCCGCAAGATCCAGCGCTTCCTCAGCCAGCCCTTCTTCGTGGCCGAGCAGTTCACGGGCATGCAGGGCAAGTACGTGAAGCTTGAGGACAGCATCAAGGGCTTCAGCGAGATCTGCGACGGCAAGTGGGACCACCTGCCCGAGCAGGCCTTCTACCTCGTGGGCACCATCGAGGAAGCCGTCGAGAAGGCGGAAAAGTTGGCTGCGGTTTAACCTGCTGCTCTGTTTGAAAAGCCATCGGCAGGTTTGTCGAGTTTTTTCCTGAGATAACTCGGCAATCCCTCCTGCAGATCCTGAGAAGATGGCGACCGATCTACCCAAGAGGCGACCATGTCCCAAACCATCAAGCTGGAAGTGGTGACCCCGGAACGGCCGGTCTTCTCGGCCGAAGTGGCCGAGGTGCAGTTCCCCACGGCCGGCTGCGGCTACTACGGCATCCTGCCGGGTCACACGCCGCTCATGACCGAGGTGGGTGACGGCCTGCTCTACTACATCCAGGAAGGGCAGAAGCACTGGCTCACAGTCTTCGGCGGCTTCGCGGAAGTGGGACCCGACCGCGTGACGGTCCTGGCCCGGGAGAGCGAGACCATGGACATGATCGACCTGGAGCGGGCCGAGGCCTCCCGGCAGCGCGCCCTCAAGGCGCTGAAGGAAGCCCAGACCGAGCACGACATGGCCGTTGCCCAGGCCAAGCTCGATGCCAGCCTCATCCGCCTCCAGGCCGCGGGCCATCCCGCGGGTCACGGCTTCTAGGGTCTGAGCCGGCGGCAGCTCGCCGTCGGAGGAATCCGGTCATCCATCCTTCGGAGTCCGCCTTGTCGGACCTGCCTGTTCTGGACCCCCAGCCCCTGCGTGACCTCCTCGAGATCGGGGCCATGGAGGGTCTGGTCCAGGAGCTGATCGAGCTCTACCGGGAGGACGTGCCGGGCCGGGTCGACCTGCTCAACCGGGCCATCGGGGCCGGCGACGTCCGGCGGACCATGGCTGAGTCCCACGGCCTGAAGGGGGCGCTGGGCAACCTCGGGCTGGTGCGGTTCGCCGGTCTCGTGGCCGCCCTCGAGGGCCTCGCGCACGAAGGGCGCATGGAGGAGGCGCGGCTCCTTAGCGCCGGCCTGTCCACGGCCTTTGAAGAAGCGCTGGGCGCCCTCAGCGCGACCTTCGAGCAGGCCTGACCGCACGACTACCAGGTCAGGCGTTCGTCCTGGGCCAGCAGGCTGATGCGGTCATCCCCGAGGGCCTGGAGCTGGGGCAGCATGGTAGCCCGGTCCCCCGGGGTGAGGTGATAGATCCGCACCGGGATCCGGGGCCGCAGCTTCTTGAGCTCCTCGCCCAGCTTGGCCGGAGTGAGGTGCTTGGAGGCCTCGGCCAGCCAGGCCTGCTCGTTGGGGAAGCTGGCCTCGGTGATGATGATCCGGAGGTTCGGCGTGGTGTTGGCCACGGCCCAGATCCGGTCCGTCGCGGCCGTGTCGCTGGTGAAGATGAAGGCATCCCGGCCGTCATCCACCTTGTAGCCCACGCAAGGCACCAGGTGGTTCACCCGGATGGGCGTGATGCGGAGCCCGCAGACCTCGTAGGTGTGCTCCGTCTCGATCTCGGTGTAGCGGATGGTGGGATCGTTCGGGCTGGGGATCACGCTGAAATCGGGCCAGAGCTCGTCGTTGAAGAGGTGGCGGCGCAGGGCGTCGAGGGTCTCGGGCAGGGCGTGGATCTCCACCGCCTCATGGGTGCGGCCGAAGATGTTCTTGGTGAAGAAGGGCAGCGTGCAGATGTGGTCCAGGTGCGAGTGGCTGAGGAAGACGTGCTGGATCTGCACCTGCTCGTCCACGGTGAGCGCGGCGGTGATGGAGCCAGCGTCGATGGCCACGCAGCCGTTCACGAGCAGCCCCGTCAGGCGCTCGCCATCAGCCTCGCCCCCGCTGCAGCCCAGCACCCGGAGTTCCATCGTCCCTCGGAGAATGAGACTTCATCATACGGAAAAGGGGCGCACCGGGCGCCCCTTTCCACAGCTCGTCCCGTCCCTCAGAAGCGGATCCCGCCGTAGACGCCGATCTGCAGCTGCGGCGCCATGGCCTCGGCCAGGTCTTTTGCCGTGGTGGAGGAGTCCTTCTTCGACAGGGGCGCAGCCACCTCCACCGTGAAGAAGGGGCTGACCACCGGCGTGGGGACGCTGAAGCCGATGTTCACCTTGGCCCAGGGGCGACCCGTGGTGGTGTCGCCGCTGCCCAGGGAGGTCGCCCGCCAAGTCATCTTCTCGGAGCGGTATTCCACGCCCGCGCCGACGTTCACCAGCAGCTTCCAGTTCACCATGGCACCGGCGGCCCAGTACTGGTTGTCCAGCTCGCCGAGCTTCTTGCCGCCCACGTTGAGGTCGCCCGTGGTCTTGTTGTGCCAGGTGGCGTTCAGCTGTAGCGCCGCGACCTTCAGGTCCAGCACGTCCAGGCCACCCCTGAGACCGAACCCCGTGGGGCTGACGGAGTCGTAGCTGTTGCCAGTCAGGACCTGGGCCTTGCCGAACTGCTTGTCGAGGAGAACCCCCAGTTCCCCGGCCGTGACGGGGAGGGTGGCCAGGATGGTGACGAGCAGCAACTTGCAGCGCATGGTGACCCCCACTTGGACGAATACTGCATCATCGGCCTTGGATGGGGCGCGGTCAACCACCTTTGGGACTAGGCAGCGCTTGGCCTCCCCTTTTTGCTACCCTCGAACCATGCGGGCCCAACTTCGCTTCCTGCTCCTGGACGACTTCGATCCCGATACCGGGGAGCTGGCCCTGCGCCTGGCCTTCCAGCCCGGGCCGGAACCTGGGCTCGAGCTGGTCCGGCTCCGGCTGCATCTTGGGCGCGCCGGGAACCCCCTGGAACCCCTCAGCCGCGAGCTGCGCACCCATGTCCAGATGCCCATGCCCACGCTCTGGGAGCACGGCCTCAAGACCATCATCCACGCCATCGAGGAGGAGCTGGGCGGCCCCGACGGCCGGAGCGCCCTGCGCTACCTCTGGGTGCGGACCCAGCTGCTGCATCCGGCGGACCCGGCCCGGTCCACCCCCAACCACCCGGTGCCCCGGCAGGTGGAGATCCTGCGGGACTGGGGCCACCGGCTGGACCAGGAGGGACAGGCCGTGCGGGCGGCGGAGATCCTAGAGCGTCTCCTGCTGCTGGCCCCCAAGGACGTCACCAGCCTCGCCTACCTCACCAGCTTCTTCCGCGCCCAGGGCATGGCCCTGGAGATGGCCTCCGTGGCGGAGCGCTGGATCAAGGTCGAGCCCCAGCGGGTGGAGGCGCGTCTCTGGCAAGGCGAAGCCCTGCTGCGGCTGGGGCGCGCCCAGGAGGCCCGGGCGGCCTTCGAGGGGGTCCTGAAGCTGCATCCGGTCCATCTGCTGGGCCACCTTGGCATGGCCCAGGCCCTGAGCCTGCTCGGGGGGAACCCCTTCCCCCACCTGGATGCCGCCCAGGAGCTGGATCCCAGCGCCACCGCCTCCGTCCTGCGGGAGACCTTCGACTACCGGCTCCTGGCCGTGCCCGCCGGCGACCGGGACCATGGCCTGGACGAGCTGCCGGGCGTGCTGGGCGTCTCCGGAGCCGAGGTCCAGGACTACCTCGACTACCTGGGCCTGCCCCTGGCGGAGTCTGGGGACTTGGTGCGGGAAGTGGAGCTCGCGCGCTGGGTGGGCATCATGAACCGCTATGCCCTCCTCCCCACGGGCCTGAACTGGTCCGCCCCCACCCCCCGGCACCTGCCGGAGCTGGTCTGAGGTTGGCTGTCGGCTCTCGGCTGTCAGCTATCGGTAAAGGAAGGGCCTGGCCGGGCCCAAGGAGCTCCCGCGGCCCTGGCACTTGATAGCTGACAGCTGACAGCTGACAGCCGATTGCTGATGGCAACCCCCCCCTCTGCGATGATGGAGCCAACCTCGGGAGTCCCATGAGCACCCTGCTGAGCACCAGCCTGCCTTTCCCCATCTTCCGCCGGGGCAAGGTGCGGGACGTCTACGATCTGGGCACCAGGCTGCTCATCGTGGCCACGGACCGCATCAGCGCCTTCGACTGCATCATGGCCGAGGGCATACCGGACAAGGGGCGCATCCTCACCGCGGTGGCCGCCTACTGGTTCGAGGCGACGGCGGACCTGGTGCCCAACCACTTCCGGGCCCAGGGGGACTGGCCCTCGGAGCTGGAGCCCTACCGTGCCGAGCTGGCGGGCCGGGCCGTGGTCGTGGAGAAGACCCGACCTCTGCCGGTGGAGTGTGTGGTGCGGGGCTACCTGGCGGGCAGCGGCTGGCAGGAGTACCAGTCCGGTCGCGCCGTCTGCGGGGTGCCCCTCCCGCCGGGCCTGCGGCTCGCGGACCGGCTGCCGGAGCCCATCTTCACGCCCGCCACCAAGGCCGAGGAAGGGCACGACGAGAACATCCCCTTCGAGCGCATGGCCGAGCTGGTCGGCGAGGCTGTGGCCGCGCGGGTGCGGGAGCTGAGCCTGGCCCTCTACCAGCGAGGGGCGGAGCTGGCGGCGGCGCGGGGCATCCTGCTGGCGGACACCAAGTTCGAGTTCGGCCTCGACGCCCGGGGCGAGCTGCTCCTCATCGACGAGGCCCTCACGCCGGACAGCAGCCGCTACTGGCTGGCGGACCGCTGGGCCCCGGGCCAGAACCCGCCGAGCCTCGACAAGCAGTTCCTGCGCGACTACCTGGAGACGGTTCCCGGCTGGGACAAGCAGCCCCCGCCTCCGCCCCTGCCGCCCCCGGTGATCGAGGGCATCCGGGCCCGCTACCTGGACCTGGCGGCCCGCTTCGGCGTCCAGCTCTGAGCCGAGGGCTGTCTGCGCCCCAGATCTAAGGCGCGAGCGGGGCGGGCGGCGCCAGCCGAGCCAGGGCCTCGGGGGGACCGGCGGCCCCGGCGCGGAGCCGGGTGGGATCCAGCCAGCGCCGCAGGCCGGTGTTCAGGGCCTCCAGCGTCAGGGTCCGCATGGCCGCCGGTGTGGCGCTCCGGCCCCGGGCTTCGGCCAGGGTGGCCTCCAGCAGGGCCTCGGGGTGCAGGGCATCCAGGCTACGGCGGGCCTGCCAGGCGAGGCGGGCGCGGTCCAGGTCCGGCTGGGTGAACCCACGCTGGCGCAGGGCCTCCAGGCGGCCCTGCAACTCGGCCCAGGCCTGGCCAGCGGCACCGGGCCCCGCTTCGAGGGTGGCGACCAGGCCGGGTTCCTCCCGGCTGATCCGGATGGGCGCGAGCAGGGGATCCCCGGGAAGCAGCAGGCCCAGGAGGGCCTCGACCTCCGGGGCGAGTCCCGGGGGTGGGAGGGCCAGGGCCTCCAGGGTTACGGCCGGGCCTTGGGACGGGAGCCGCACGAGCGCTTCCGGGGCGGTCGGGGCTTGGGTGGCGGGAGCGGCGGCCGGCGGCACGGGCCCCGCCGCCCAGGCACCAAGGTTCAGCAGCAGCAGGCGCTTGGCCTGCTCGAGGCCCAGGTCTCCATGGAGCACCAGCACCGCCCGCTCGGGGCGGAAGACCCGGGTCCGGAACGCGATCAGGTCGCTCAGGGTGATGGCCCCCAGGCTCGCCGGGGTGGGCCGGAGGCCAGGCTCCGTGCCCAGGGTCCGGAGCAGCCTGAGCCGGGGCGTGGCCTCGGCGGCCTCCCAGTCCCGCCAGCAGGCCTGGCGCTGGCGCATCAGGTCGCCGGCGTCGAACACGGTCCGCAGCAGGCTCTCCGCCAGCAGGCTCAGGGCCCGGTCCTGGTCCCGGCTGCGGGCCACCAGCCGCCACTCCAGGGCCGCGCCGGAGGCGCTGGTCGTGAGCTGGATGCCGGAGCCCTCGAGGAGCCGCTCGAACTCGTCGGCCGTGGCGCCCTCCCGCCCAGGCAGCTGGAGCATGCGCTGGGTCAGCTGCGGCAGGCCCTGGAGGCCCGCCGGTGTGTCCCCGGGCACCAGGTCCAGGCGGAGCCAGACCCGCACCAGGGGATGCTCGTGGTCCTCGAGATGGAAGACCCGGAGGCCGTTGGGCAGGACGAAGGCCTGGCTCTGCGGCGGCTGGGCCTGGAGGGCCAGCACGGCCAGGGGGGCCAGCAGCGCGGCCCTCACCGCTTCTCCGGCGGGAGCTGGGCGGTGAGCAGGGTCAGGGTGCGGCGGCGCTCCTCGGGGCTGAGCATCCGCAGCTGGCGCAGACCCTCGGCGACCATGTGCTCTCGCGCGGCGAGGTCCTGGATCCGGGAGGCGGCCAGGGCGGTGAGCACCTTCGCGGTCTCGGCTTCCAGGGGGTCCAGGCCGGCCGTGGCGGAGGGCTCCAGCAGGGCCGTGGTGCGATGGGTCGGCTTGAGCCAGGTCCGGGCGGCGGCCTGGACGGTTTCTGGCGCCAGGACCCGGAGGTGCTGCAGGTCGAGCTCCAGGAGCCGCCAGTCCCCGCCCTCGGCCCAGGCGCGGCCCAGGCTCCGGGCCAGGGTGGCCGGGTCATCCACGGCACGCACATGCTCCGCCTCCAGCTGGGCGAGGCCCCGCGACCATTCCTCCTGGCTGATGGGCTCCTGCTGCAGGCGCAGGATCTCGTCGTGCAGGGCACTCTCCAGCTCCGCCAGGCTGTGGCCGCCGGCGGGCTTCAGGTCCACCGCCAGCAGACCCGGCAGGCGTCCCCCCGGCACGTCCAGCCGCAGCCGGACCTCCTGGGCCAGGGCCTTCTGGCGGACGAGCCGGGCGGGCAGCCGGCTGGTGCTGCCGCCTGCCAGCAGCTGGGCGGCCATGGTCAGGGCCAGGTGGTCCGGATGGCTGCGGGGGGGCAGCCGCCAGCCCACCAGCAGGTGAGGCTCCCCGCCGAGGGTGGCCTGCACCCGGCGATCCCCAAGGTCCGCAGGGATCTCGGGCAGGAGCGTCTCCTCGCGGTCCGGCGGGACCGGGAGCGAGCCCAGGGTCCGCTCCAGGGACGGAAGCGCCTGGTCCAGGCCGAGGCCGCCGATCACGATGATGGTGAGCCGGTCCGGTTCCAGTGCGCGGCGGGCGTAGGCCCTGAGGTCAGACCAGCGCAGGGCCTCCAGGGCGGAGAGGTGATCCGCCAGGTCCCGGCCGTAGGGATGGCCGGGCAGGGCGGCGCCCCGGAGCAGCGCCAGCCCCTGCTGGTCGTCCCGGCTGCGGAGCTGCGCGGCCAGGGCGGTCCGGGCGGCGGAGAAGCGGCTGAGCTGCAGCACCCGCAGGCGCTGGGCTTCGGTGCGGCACCAGAACTCGAAGGCCTCCAGGGGCAGCTCGGTCGAGGCCCACAGCGCGTCGGCGGTGGCTTCGGCCGCCTGCCGACCGCCGCGGGCGGTGTAGAGGTCCGCCAGCGGCGAGGCGGAGCCCTGCCCCTTCAGGCGCTCCTGCAGGGCGGCGAGGCCCGCCTCCAGTGTGGTGAGCTGGACCCCGTGGCCGTCCCGGCGCTGGCGCAGCCGCTCCAGGCGGACGGCCTCCAGGAGGCCCTCCTCCTGCTTGAGCAGAGTCTCCAGGTCCGCCTGGACCTTGGCGGTCCCCAGGTCCTCGGGCCAGGTGGCGCCGTAGAGGGCTGCGGCCAGCAGGTCCGTGGCGCCGGCCAGGGCCGTGGGCTCTTCAGCCCGACCCCCGCGGAAGACCAGGGTGGCGTGGAAGGCCCCGAGCCCGCGCCGCTCCACCAGCAGGACGCGGGCTCCGTTGGCCAGCCGCCCCTCCTGCACCTCGGTCAGGCGGGGCACCTGGGCCTGGAGGGTGAAGGCGGCAATCAGGAAGAGCACCAGCGGACGCATGGCTCCCAGGGTACTACCTCACCCGGATGCTGCCGTTGGTGGTTTCGAGGTGGATGGGCTGGGTGCGGCCAGGGACCTTCACCCGCGCGCTGTGCTTGCTCTGCTCGATGACCTGGGCGCCGGGGACCTTGATCTCCAGGGTGCCGTTGCTGTTCTCGGCCACGATGTCGCCGGTGGCCCTGCCCAGTTCCAGCTCGATGCTGCCGTTGGTGGACTCCAGGCGGATGCCCTCACCCCAGCCGTCGAGGTTGCGGGCCGTGATGCGGCCGTTGGTGGTCTCCAGCTGGATGCCGCCGAGGATGTCCTCGAGGGTGATGGACCCGTTGGTGGTGCTGCCCTTGATGCGGGCGTCCAGGTCCCGGGCCTCGATGGGCCCGTTGGTGGTGTCCACGTGCACCTCACCGCGGATCCGGCGGACCCGGATCGAGCCGTTGGTGGCCTCGCAGCGGGCGTAGCCCTCCAGGTTCTCGGCGGAAACGGCGCCGTTGGTGGTGTGGAAGTAGCCCAGGATCTTGCGGGGCACCTGCAGGGTCATCTCGCAGCGGGGGCTGATGTAGACGCCGAAGCTCCAGGAGGGCTGCTGGAAGGCCGCCTCGATGTCGAGGTCGGGACCCTTGTGCTGCACCACGAGGCTCACCCGCCGCTTCTCGCTGTCCCGGATCTGGGCGACCAGGGCCACCTCGTCCCGGTCCCAGCCGGTGACGCGGATGGCGCCGTTGCGGTTCTTCACCCAGAGCTTCGAACCCGGAGCCAGCGGCTCCGTGCGCTGCTCGGTGCGGGAGCCCGAGGGCATGTCCACGCCGAGGGTGGGCGCGGGCGGCGCCGGAGGGGCCGGAGGCGGGGGCGGGGGCGGCGTCTGGGCCAGCAGAGCGCCCCCGAGCAGGAACATGGGGATCCAGCGGCGGAAGGCTTTCATGACGACTCCCGAAAGAGATAGAACCCGGGCCGGTCCGGACTAGGGTGTTCACGCACCGGGGACCGGGAGGTTTAGTTGGGGCGGCGAGGAATGCCTTTGTCGCTCCTGGGAGTTTTGATACTCCGGACCGGTCACGATACCCTGAGCCAACCCTCCGGAGCCCCCATGCCCGCCTATATCCTGTCTGCCACCCGCACTGCTGTCGGCACCTTCGGTGGCAGCCTCAAGCCCCTCAGCGCGGTGCAGCTGGGCGCCCTCGCCATCACGGAGGCCCTGGCCCGGGCCGGCGTGGCCGCCGAGGCCGTGGGCGATGTGGTGATGGGCAACGTCCTCCAGGCCGGCAGCGGCCAGAACGTGGCCCGGCTCGCGGCGCTGAAGGCCGGTCTCTCCTTCGCCACCCCCGCCCACACCCCCAACCAGGTCTGCGGCTCGGGCCTCAAGGCGATCTCGCTGGGCGCCCAGTCCATCCTCATGGGCGATGCCGATCTCGTGGTGGCCGGCGGCACCGAGAGCATGTCCAACGCCCCCTACGTGCTGCCCAGCGCCCGCTGGGGCGCGCGCATGGGTCACGCCCAGCTCCTCGACAGCATGATCCAGGACGGTCTCTGGTGTGGCCATGGCGACACCCACATGGGCATCACCGCCGAGAACGTCGCCGCCAAGCACGGCATCAGCCGGGAGGCCCAGGATGCCTTCGCCCTCGCCAGCCAGCAGAAGGCCGCCGCCGCCCAGGCCGCGGGCGCCTTCGACCGGGAGGTGTTCACGGTCACCCTGGCGGGCAAGAAGGGTGAGGTCGCCTTCAGCCGCGATGAATACATCAAGGGCGACACCACCGCCGAGAGCCTCGCCAAGCTGCGGCCCGCCTTCCGCAAGGACGGCACGGTGACCGCCGGCAACGCCAGCGGCATCAACGACGGCGCCGCCGCCCTGGTCCTGGCCTCCGAGGCCGCCGCCAAACGCCACCAGCCCATCGCCCGCATCCTGGGGTTCGCCCAGGCCGGGGTGGACCCCGCCACCATGGGCCTCGGCCCGGTGCCCGCCATCCAGAAGCTGCTCGCCAAGACCGGGGTCAAGCTGGCCGACATCGACCTCTTCGAGCTGAACGAGGCCTTCGCCGCCCAGAGCCTGGGCGTCCTGGCCGAGCTGCCCGAGCTGGACCCCGCCAAGGTCAACCTGCGCGGCGGCGCCATCGCCATCGGCCACCCGATCGGCGCCAGCGGCACGCGCATCCTCGTGTCCCTGCTGCACCTCCTTCAGGACCAGGACAAGCGCCTCGGCCTGGCCTCCCTCTGCGTCGGTGGCGGCCAGGGCGTGGCGCTGCTGGTGGAGAGGCTGTAGGTAGCTGCCGGCCATCGGCTGTCAGCTATCGGTGATAGAAGGGCGTGGCTGGGTATTTCCGGCCGCTCTGGGGCTTGTCGTTGACAGCTGAGAGCTGACAGCTGACAGCTGATAGCCTCTTAGGCATGATCACGCTCACCCATGTCAGCAAGCAGTACGACCGGATCCACACGGCCCTGGTCGATGTGAGCTTCAGCATCGAGGCGGGAGAGTTCGTCTTCCTCACGGGACCCAGCGGGGCGGGGAAGTCCACGCTCCTGAAGCTGCTCTTCCGCGAGCAGGTGCCCAGCGGCGGCGAGATCCAGGTGGCGGGGCACCGGCTGGCCACCATGGCCGAGAAGGAGATCCCCCTGCTGCGCCGCAAGCTGGGTGTGGTGTTCCAGGATTTCAAGCTCATCCGGACCCGCACCATCTTCGAGAACGTGGCCTTCGTGCTCAAGGTGCTCGGCGTGAGCGCCGCCGAGCAGAAGCAGCGCACCTTCCGGGCCCTGAAGATGGTGGGCCTCCAGCACAAGCTGAGCAGCTTCCCCCTGCAGCTGTCGGGCGGGGAACAGCAGCGGGTGGCCATCGCCCGGGCGCTGGTGAACGATCCGCTGGTGCTCCTGGCGGACGAGCCCACCGGCAACCTGGACCCGGACCTGGCCCAGGAGATCATGGCCCTCTTCGAGCGGATCAACGGCCAGGGCACCACGGTGATCGTCGCCACCCACGACCGCGGCCTCATCCAGCGCATGCGGAAGCGCTGCATCGGCCTCGATCATGGCCGCGTGGCCTTCGACCAGCCCGCGCCGGCCAGCCTGGTGACGGTGTAGGCGCGCTACTCTGGAGCCTGCCGCGACCTTCGCGCCAGCCCCCGAGGTCCCATGGCCCAGCCCCTCACCGATGCCCGCTTCGTCACCTCCGCCGCCGATGCCCGGAAGCTGGGGATCTGCCACGCGGAAGTGGCCTTCGTGGGGCGCAGCAACGTGGGCAAGTCCTCCCTGCTGAACGCTCTGGCCAACCAGAAGCAGCTGGCGCGGGTCTCGAAGACCCCGGGCCGGACCCGGCTCATCAACGTCTTCCTGACAGGACCCGACCGCTGGATCGTCGACCTGCCGGGCTACGGCTTCGCCACGGGTCCCGCCGCCGAGCGGGCCACCTGGCAGGCCATGGTCGAGGGCTACCTCACTGGGCGGGCCAGCCTGCGCATGGTCTTCGTGCTGGTGGACGCGGAGGTGGGCCCGACCAAGCTCGACCACCAGATGATCGAGTGGCTCCGGGGAGAAGTGCTGCCCCACCGCATCGTCGCCACCAAGGCCGACCAGGTGAAGCCCAGCAAGGCCCTGAAGCAGCGCAAGGACGTGGCCGCGGAGCTGGGCCTGCACAGTGCCGACATCGCCTGGGTGAGCGCCGCCAAGGGCTCGGGCATCGCCGAGCTCCGCCGTGAAGTGGCGGACCTGCTGGGGCTATAACAGCTCCACCCGCCCTCCGCGCCAGACCATGAACCGGCCCGAGTGGGACCAGGGCAGGGCGATGCCGTTGGCCTCCCGCTCAAGGGTGTGGAAGTGGCCCGTGAGGAAGGTCGTCCCGGCCTGGGCCCGGGCTGCGGCGGCGAAGGCCTCCCGGGGGAAGGTCATCTTGTAGGCGGTGTTGGTCGTGTGCAGCTTCCGCTCCAGCCAGGCGGAAACCGCCTGGGCGGGGCCGCCGGGCAGCAGGCGGAACAGCAGCCAGAGCGGGCCGGAGCGTGAGACCAGGTTCCACAGCCGGTACTGGCGGTCGCCGCTGTTGATCAGGTCCCCGTGCTCCCAGGACAGCCCCTCGCCCTCCAGCCTTCCCCCGGTGCCCTCGCCCATGAGGTCGAAGCGGTGCGCGTGACCGTCCAGGAAGAACTCCCGGTTGCCGAGCCAGAAGCCCACCCAGCGGCCGGCGGCGCGGCGCGCCTCCACCCAGGCCAGGAAGGCGCTCTGGGCCCCGGTCTCCATGCCCGGGAAGCCCACCCAGAAATCGAAGGCATCCCCCAGGAAGAGCCAGTCCGCCTCCGGATGGGCGGCGGTGGCCTCCGAGAGTCCCGTGAGCTCGCGGCTCCAGTGGGGATCAGCCACCAGGATCAGGTCCCGGGTGGGCTCGGGGCGGCGCGGGTTGCCGCGCACCCAGGACAGGAGGCGCAGGTGCCGGCTGGACAGAGCCGGGAGGCAGCGGACCAGCAGGCCCAGGCCGCCACCCAGGGTGTCTGCCACCCAGTCCCCGAGCTCGCAGGAGCGGCCCGGCACGAAGAGCTGGTGCCACTCGTCCGTGGCCCCGAAGCAGGCCACCGCCAGGAAGACCACCAGGTGGCGGCGGTAGAGCGGCAGCCCCGGGCGGTTCTGCTGCAGCGCCAGATCCAGGACCCACCCCAGGGCCGCGAACACCGCCAGATGCGCCACCTTGTCCAGGGGAGGGGGCAGCTGGATGCCACCGGGGTAGTGCGACTGGGAGCTCAGCCAGACAATGGTCCCGGCCACGGCCAGGGGAAGGGTCCAGAGCCAACGCGATCGCATGTCCCATCCAAGCACAAGGCTGAAGCTCTGGCCAGGAGCCTGCGCGGGGGTTCCGCCACGTCGCGCGAGCCGCTCGAGGGCGAAAAACTCGCTCAATTTCGTCTGAAGCCATTGATTTGCAGGCTCAGGACTTCAGGTTGAAAGCGGTTCAGCCGATGGGGACCTACAGCGACCAGTCTTCAGTGCACCTGACCACGGGCCGCTCGCCAAGTGGGGGGGGTTCCATGACCGCCAGTCCCAACGTGCTGAACCGGGCCGAGGCGGCTCTCCTGGATCTGGATGCCCCGGCCCTGCGGGCCCTCATGGACGAGGCCCTGCTGACCACGCCCCGGGTGGAGGTCTTCGAGACCCTCATCGAGCCCGCGCTGAACCGCCTGGGCTGCTCCTGGGAGGATGGCGATCTGGCCCTCTCCCAGATCTACATGGCCAGCCGGCTGGTGGAGCGGATCCTGGAGGAATACCTCCTCGGCGGGGCCGTGGCCACCCGGCCGCACCCACTCGTGGCCATGGCGGTCCTGGACGACCACCACCTGCTCGGGAAGCGGCTGGTGCTGGCCAGTCTGCACGTGGCCGGTTGGTCCATCGAGGACTGGGGCGTGGCCACCGATCCGGTGGCCCTGGCCGAGCGGGCCCACCGCGAGGGGCTGGCCGTGCTGCTGATATCGGCCCTCATGGACCGCTCCGCCCGGCGCGTGGCGGAGGTGGTCCGGGCGCTCAGGGCCCTGGGGGCCACCACTCGCGTCGTGGTCGGGGGGGCCCCCTTCCGGCTGAATCCGGAGCTCTGCGGCGAGGTGGGGGCGGACGCCACCGCCCCCGTGGCCTCCGCCGTGCCCGCGCTCCTCGCCAGCCTGGTGGGTGCGCCATGACCGCCCCCATGAAGCCCGCCGAGCGCCTCGGCGCCGCCCTCTCCCACCAGGAGGGGGACCGCGTGCCCTTCTTCCTGGCCGTCACCCTCCATCCCGCCCGGGCCCTGGGCCTGTCGATCCAGGACTACTTCGGGTCGGCGGAGGCCGTGGTCGAGGGCCAGGTCCGGATGTACGAGCGACTGGGCCATGATGCCGTGACGAGCTGGCTCCATGTCGCCGCGGAGGTGGGGGCCTTCGGCGGCGAGACGGTGTGGCGGACCGATGGTCCGCCCAATGCCGGGGCGCCGCCTCTGACGACGGCTGCGGCCGTGGAGCGGCTGCAGGTGCCGGACCCGCGGCTTGACCCGGTGCTGGCCCGCAGCCTGGCCGTGGCCCGGGGCCTCAAGGGGCGCCTGGGCGACGATGTGCCGATCATGGGCGGCATGGTGGGCCCTCTCAGCCTGCCGGTTGTCCAGCTGGGTTTCGAGCGCTACCTGGACTGGCTCATGGACGCGCCCGACCTGATCCGACGGCTCTGGCAGATCAACGAGGCCTTCTGCATCGCCTGGGGCAATGCCCAGCTGGCCGCGGGCGCCAGCGCCATCGGCATCTCGGAGCCCCTGGTCTCGCCGTCCCTGCTGTCTTCCAAGCTCATCCGGGCGGAAGGGCTCCCGGTCCTCCGCCGGGTGCGCGAGGGCCTCCAGGGTGGCGCGGCCCTGTCCACGGCCTCCGCCCCCATGGGCGAGCTGCTGCAGGACCTGAGCCAGCTGGGCTTCGTGGGCCTGGCGCCCTCCTGCGACGAGTCCCTGGCCGAGGCCAAGGCGGCTCTCCGGGGCCGGGTTACCCTCATGGGTGGCCTGAACGGGCTGGCCATGAGCCACTGGAGCCCCCAGGATGCCGAAGCGGCGGTGAAGCAGGCCCTCCGGGCGGCCGGCGCCGGCGGCGGCTTCGTGCTGGCGGAGCACCATGGCGAGATCCCCTGGTGCGTCTCCGAGGACACGCTCATGGCCGTGGGCGAGGCCGTCCACCGCTGGGGGGGCTATCCCCTGGACTGGACCGACCCGTGAGAGCCCTGCCCCTGCGGCTCCTCCTCTGCCAGCGTCTCTTTCCCGAGGCGGTGGTGGCGCTGGGCCCGGGCAAGGTTCCCGGTCTGGAGCTGGTGTGCCTCCCCCGGAGCTGCGACCCCAAGGGTTCCGA
>Ga0208507_1000095_pt1 | contig 72539 bp, 91 predicted proteins | sample CryBogCBH12Aug01_FD_184626 | JGI IMG/M metagenome (GOLD analysis project Ga0208507, IMG submission 184626) | Freshwater microbial communities from Crystal Bog, Wisconsin, USA - CBH12Aug09.1 (SPAdes) (version 2) | ecosystem: Environmental > Aquatic > Freshwater > Lake | place: Crystal Bog...
GAAAAACAAAAAAATGTGTGCGGACATCAGAAATCCTGACATCAGGAATTTTTCCTGACATGGCTTTTCCAAAGGAAAATTCTTGGAAAAATTTGTCAGGAAAAATTTCTGATGTCAGGATTTTTTTTGTCATCAAAGTTTAACAAAAAAGTTTAACAAAAAACAAAGGGATTCAACCCTTGTCTATTTTTGGCACAAAGTTAAATACTCTGATATGACACTCCGACATGATGTACTATCATGACTAGCTAAAAATGAAATCTGATGTATTGCTCCAGTAGGAGCACCATTCGGATTATTAACATTCAATGTAAACATGCCATTAGTTACATTACTTGAACTTAAATATAATATAGGAGTATCATCGTTCATTAAACTTAAGAGAATTACTGAATTTGTTGATACTTTATCGTTAATGACATTAAAACTATAAGTACTTGACGGACTTGCAACTGCATTCATTATGATAATTCCTGAAGTGCTGTTAATAGTCACTGCAGTATTATTATCTACAACCTGATTTATAGTTTTTCTACCACAATCCAATTTACCTCTTACTTTAACATGGTGATCAAAAGTAGAATTCTTTGTAACTTTTAACTTGTGTAGTTTCATTTTTATATTAAGATAATAGAAAATTGAATCTAAATAAAAATATTAATAGAAGTATTAATGCTTCTATTAGAGAAAGAGAGAGAGAGACAATGGATAATTATAATTCATTCGAAATTAAAATGCTTTTAAATAAAAATATGGTTCTTAAATTGGATAAGTTATCACTAATCTATATTGATAACTTATATGTTATAACACCATTAGGTAATATTCCTGTATTTAGTATTAAAAATAACACAAATAAGGAATTAGATTTACTATTTGAGTTTATTAGATGGTTAAAAAAAGAGAAGAAAAAATATTGTCGAAATAAATGATTTTACAAGCTTTACAGGCTATTATTTAGCTGTAACTTTTAATGTTGATAGTATTGATAATATTGATAGTATTGAAAAGAAAAAATCATATAGGTATGAAACTAGGAAATATAACATTTTTTCAATTGTTAGTATGTATAATGATTTCTTCTGCAAAAATATTAAATGTTCTGGCTTTATATTTGATATTGATCATCTAGAGTACAGTCGTGATCTTTATTCATTAGATTTAAACACAACAGAAACTAAAAAAACTATTGGATTGCATAAAAGATTTACTCATAAGAAGAAAATTTTTGTTATTAAATGTTACGATGGCGATTGTATAGTTAACTGCGAAGAATCACTGCATGATCATGAAAATGATAATAAGTTTCCATTTATGTTTCCAGTGTACAAAGAATTTATTACCTATTGTAAAACAATAGAAGACGCAAATGAAGATTCTGGAGATCCATATATTTGGGATCAAACCCGATATAATTTTTCTATTAAATATTTAACTCTTTTACAATCATATTATGAAGGTTATACATATATTATTGGTGAAATTGCTGAACAATATAAGAGCGATGAATCATTTCAAGAATATTTAAATTATTTACAGGTACATGTTATGATTAGTAATATAAAATCCTTGTTAAAAATTTACACGGAATAAGTTGAATACACCAAATATAAAATATCTATCTTTGATATAAACAAAATGGATAATACTGATACTGATACAGATGATGATATGATTGAAGTTAAGATGCCATATAGTCCTACTAATGATCTTCAACCACCATATGAAGAAGTTACAGATGAGATAGCTAATAATGAAAACTATAATATATATTGGAGGGAAACTGGTTCATTAGTAATCAATCGTCATATTTTTGTTATAAAAAAAGATTATTCGTTATTTATGGCAAAAAAGATTGATTGTTCGGAGATCAAAGAAGATAATTTTAGAGATTGTTTAAATACATGTAATCGTAATGATTTTTCACATACAATTTACACTTGTAAACAATGGATTATTAAAGTTTCTGATGATAATGATGTTATTTTAAATGAATATAATAATTATCAAAAACTCAAAGGACTTAAAGGACTCAAAGGACTCAAAGAACTCAAAGACATGTTTGAATATCCATATGGATTATTTACAGATAAAGAAGGTAGTGCATTAATTTTTGCGAATAAAGGCTATATAGATCTGATGGATCTTTATAAAATGAATAAAGACTTATTTAATAAAGCTTGTTTTAAATTATTAAATAATATTGAAACATTGAATGATAATCAAATTTATCATAATGATTTACATTTTGGTAATGTTTTATATGATAAAAGAACAGAGAAAATATACCTAATTGATTTGGAAAGCTTAACAATCAATAGTAATATAGATAATTCATTGGATGAGAAATTTCGAAATGATTTAAATTTATATCTACAAGATTTTGACATTCGTTATATAGATAAATATATAAATTTGAGAGCCTTTTAGATATTTATGAGAATCTTTTAGAAAATAAATATATTCTAGTGTATTTATATACACTACCTCTAGCGGAATCAACAATGTCTCAATGTACAGCCCAAGTCACTAAGAAGAATGGATCAAAAGGTCAATGTAGTCGTGCCGCTAAAATTGGAGCATTGTGCACTCAACATGCTAAAATGACACTTCCAAAGGATGAACGTCCTGTTTCAGAAGCTCGTAAAGGTAAGATTGCTTTAGCGCAAGCCACTCAGAAACAAGCTAAAATTGCTATTGCCAATCCCAATGAATGGAAGCAGAGATATGCGAAACCTCTTGGTCGTCCAGATGGTGAAGATGAAGATGAACCGTACACATACGAATCTAATCCAGCAATGAATTGGAGACGTAATGATCAAGGCGTCAAAATACCAATGAATGGCGGAGGTGCAAAGTGGTGTTGCAAGAAGCATCAAATGCTTGCTATGCAAGCCAAAAGACGCTAAAAAAGACTCTAAAAAAGACTCTAAAAGTTAAAAAGACTTACTTTGAATTACCATACAAAGACCTACTACTACTATTACTCTACTACACTACTATTACGCTACTACTACAACTACTACCAGCAAATGATTCCAAAACACCAGACATACAATGATTTTTTGAATTTGAGGTTGAACTTGTTGTGGATTCTCCTTCTTCAGACTCTGCGTGTTGAATATCTATTTGTGCAAGACAGGAAAGTCTCGCATGTCATACACCGGACGATTCCAATCAACAGACGTGTCCTTCTTCTGATGTTGTTGATAATGCACACCTGTGTACTCAATCCACAAATGGTGCTTCTTTGCACTCTCAGGGCGTCGTGAAACTATCACATCAAGATGTGTGGTAGCTTGAGTCTCCCCGTTTGTGCAAATAGCAAACAGATGCCACTCAGGATGCTCGTCCTTGACCAAGATACGTGCACCACCAATCATCTCACGTCCACGGTTCTTGTTCAACAAGTAGAACGATGAGTACATCGTTCCGTCGAACTCAAAATCCTTGGACAGAGGACAGATCGATACGATCTTGATCACATCAGTTGTCGCCTTCTCAATTGCCTCATTGATACGATCAATAAAGCACTCGAAGAAAACATTGTCAACGTTGATGTCAGCCATCTTTGGTTACAGACACTATTTAGAAAGATTTTTGATCCTCAGCCTAATTTTTGATCATTTTTTTTTCTATCAAAAAGACTCTTTTTCAGTGATATAAAACGAAAGAAGTAAAAAAGGTACACTTTGTATTTCTATACTAGAAATATATCTATATAGAAATGAGTAATTATGATATAGGATCTACAGCGAATATGGCTAATTATTCCCCGTTATTAACAGGAACTATTGAGCCTAAGTGGGCTAATACAACGTCTTTTGGATATTATTTCCAATCATCATTACAAAAATATAATGATCTTGTCGAATTGTATGGACCACCTGATCTGTTTAAAGATGGTTATGGAGGTATTGCAATTTGGCTAAAAAAAGATATATATTGTCGTATAGAACTTAGAGATGTTGTTCAAATTAATAATTTTCCATTTCCTCATAATAATATCATGAATGTTGTTTACGGAATAAAGATTAAATTTGACGAATGGAGAGTAATTTCACAATTATGCGGTAATATATATTACGATGATGTTGCAAAAGAGTTACATATTTCATGCCCTACAGTCAGTTATGGAAATGCATTGTGTGCGGTTGTTGCGAAAATGTTATTAGGTACTTTAACATGGAGAAAAGTAAATAATTTTCCTATTTTAACAAATGCATTATCAATAAAAAGATTACAAGATATTAATCATCAAGAATCAGATATCAATACAATTAAGAATTTAATTGAAGATCAAAAACCACGAATAATGGCCAAAAAGAAATAAATAATATATATAAGGTCGTATATAAATGATACCTATTTAAACTAAAAAAATTATTTATTAAATTTATTATCTTTTGATAAGAAAATCAAAAGTTCAAGAAATAGTGGAGAATGTCTTCTATATCTACTACTATTAGTAGTACATCTGTTCCACAGACAACATCTAGTCCTGTTGTAGACAATACTAGTAGCAGTAGTAGTACAGTTGATATTACTGTAATTTTAGCTGTAGTATTACCAATAATATTAAGTCCACTTGTTGGTGCTATAACATGGTTCATAAGAGGTCAATGGGAAAAACATTCTATTGAAAAGTTGCATCATATGGAAGAAAAACGTCAATTGCTTCTTGATAAAATTAAAGAACAAATTACTAAGTTTTATTTTCCTCTCTACATTACAATATTACGATATAAAGCACGATATGAAACATGGGAAAAGTTTTCTACTGGTAACTTTTCTCTATCCTCAAAAAATAGTGTCGATTTGGGATCAGGTGATCAGCCAGTTAGCATATCAAATACTCCATATAACATAAGTCCATCAAAATTAAAAGATACAATGTTTGGATTTTTTGCTGAAGAAAGAGATAACATTAACATTAATGATTTTAATGTAGAAAGCATTATTGCAATTGCAGAAGATCAATTAAATACTACTCCAAACAGATTATCAGAAGATCAATCAGAAAATATGAATAATGGCAATATGATAGACGTAACGGAAAAAAAAGACGTAACAGAAAAGAAGGACGTAATGGAAAAGAAGGACACAAGAGATATGGAAAAGAAGGACACAATGGAAAAAAAAGACAGAATGGAAAATAAGCATATTCTTAAACAAGAAAGAGATCAACAGAGAGAAACAAAAGAAAACCGAGATATTAAAAAAACATTAGCAATACTATCAGAATACACAAAACTTGTTGATGATTATGAAAATTATATGGTTGAATTGCTTCTCGAAGCTCAAAAAATATATACTAACAATATTGTGTTGGCTGATCTAGAAACAGATCAATTACTTAAATTCATTGATCTTGATAAATTTATTACACAAATTACAACATTTAGTAATAGAAAACACAATAGTGAATTTATTAAATCAAAAATGGAATTCTCACAATTTCCAAAAAAAATCTATGAAATCGTTGAAGATAAAACAATGCATTTAATGAGATTATTAAATAATTTAAGTGACGGCGAACATAATGCAATACTAACTGGATCAATTGCTGATATCATTAAAGTGAATCCTAATTCTGTTATTCATAAGAATTTAGCATTTAAAACTTATAGAAATTCAAAGAGAGAAAGACGTACATCTATTATTGATTTACAATATGTTACTACAGATAACTCGGCAGAAAACTCTGGTAATGAACAAATACAGAGAGATCCAAGCACTCCTAACCAAAAACGTAGAGATAACTTGTCGAGTGGTGCTGGTAAAACTGCACTAATTCTAAATGCTAGGAAGAAATCGATTGACGCTTGAATACTCTTGAATACTCTTGAATACTCTCTCTCTCCTGAAAAAAATATTAAATAAAATTATTAAAAATTAGAACAGTTTTGACCACAAATACCACCACAATATTGGTTAATTAAAGATAAATTTTTACAATGTATGACATTAAAGTTTACACTATTTTGAGCAAAAATACCTCCACAACCTCCCAGTACATTACTTAGAGATTTATAAAGAACAACAAGATTCTTAACAGTTGTCATCTGTGTCGACTGAGATATAAATAATCCATCTTTATCAAGATTATGTGTTATAATATGTCCATGTCCATCAAACACTTGGCATTCATTAAGCTGAATTGTTACACTATTTGTGTCAGTGATTATTAAATCACCAAGAAGGTGATATTTGTGTTTATGTTTATCATATTTGATCATGTTTACATAATCAACATTATTTTGATCATTAAAATATGTTAAAACATCTTTATGATTATATAGTGTGGTCATACTATATAATGTTACAAAGAAAAATACAAAGAAAAAAATAATACAAAGAGAAAAATAACACAAAGAAAAAATAACACAAAAAGAAAAATACAAAGAAAATACAAAGAAAATACAAAGAAAATACAAAGCATGGAAGATACTATTTTTAGTGATAACGAAGATTGTGAAACAAATGAAGTAGATGAATACAAATATACATCATTATCAGAATTATACGGAGCCATAAACAGAGAAGTTAGAAATAAGTTTATGTCTATATTACAATCACCAAATTTCGATAACTTCATGCAATTGATTTCACCAAAGACACATAATAATAAAATTATTGAAGCTGAAGATATGGATGACATTGATACTATTACAGAGTTGAAGAATTCACTCTTATTTAATAATAAGTCTGATAATTCTAATAAGCCTAAAGCACTTAGCATGCATTCTTTAGAAGAGAATGATAAATTCCGTAATAAATAAGATACAAATAACCAAAAAGGAATGCAACTATGGCCAAAAGAATACGTGCTGGCATACTATCTTTGACTGAGCAATTCCATGAGAGGTACACACAAAAGCATGACACTGCAATGTTAAGCAAGTATCCAACATAGACGGAAACGTTTGATGGAGCGCCTCCCTTCATTGCTTGATTATCTCTGTGAACTTCTCCAGCATATCCAAGAGGAGCAAAAAGTTTCTTCAATGTAGCCAACATATTTATGTGTGTATATATTTTCTGGAGAAAAAGAATACTAAATACCTTGTAATTTTAAACTTATAGTAGAAACTAACATGTCTATACGACGAAGTTTAAAAATAATTACTACACAAACAAGAATTATAATAGATAATAATATTGTTATGGCTAGATAAACCCATAATAATTTCTGTTTGAAATAAACTACAAGAGGATCTATAATTTTTTCTTTAAGTATTTTATTTTCTAAAGATAAAAGGTCAAGACATTGATTTATTATAGTATTTGTAATTGTATTATTCTTTGTCATTATTCTTTGTCATTATATTAATTATGATTATTTGATAAATCAAGAACATGGCTTAACATTCATGTAATTTTTAATATAAGCATTCGATATGAATGCATCATTACGTAATTTATCATATTCTGATTGATTTACTAAATATTCGCCAGAATTTCCTGCAATGGTAGAATTTCCTGCAATGGTAGAAGTACTACTGCCAGAATTATTATGTTGTAATTTCTTATCAAGAACAGCCATAGCTTCGGCATGTTCAACAGCACATTTATCTACTTCATTGAAACGCTTCTTATTTTTTAATGTCAAATCAACATATTCATATAATTCCCAAAAAGTTTTTGGAGGCAAATCATTAAGATCAAAAACAGTTAATGAATTCATTGTATTATATATTGTTGTATCCATCTTATTTAGAATATTAACAAGGATTTCTAAATGCTCTTTTTTATCAAGATGATTCTCTATATCAGATTGTAATTTCACCTTTTGAGAACTTGTTGGATTTTGTGAAGACATAGACATAGCCCTCTATTTAATATGTTTAATTAATATGTTATCTTTACTAATATATTTTTTATGTGTGGGGGACGGAACGTCCCCCATAGCCCCCTCGCTTAGGAGCATTCTGGTTTTGGTTGGGGGACAGCTGTCCTCCATAGCCCCCTTGCTTAGGAGCATTCTGGTTTTGGTTGGGGGACGTTCCGTCCCCCATAGCCCCCTTGCTTAGGAGCATGCTGGTTTTGGTTGGGGGACGTTCCGTCCCCCATAGCCCCCTTGCTTAGGAGCATGCTGGTTTTGTTTGGGACATGTTCTTATAATACAAAGATTTTATAAATTTCAACTAAATATATCAATCAGATATTTATTGCTTATTGCTTATTGCTTATTCTTAATACGAAAGAATGTATATGTTGTAATAGCTCTTGGTAGATCTTCACTATATTGTTGATAAAAAGCGTTTTCTTTAAGAGCTCTGTTCCTGTAAACGTCCTTCAAGAATTGAAGTGCTCGCTCAGTAGTACCAAACGCAACTCCAACATTTGGCATTTGAGCCAAAATTGTAGCATTATCTGGCAACATAAATGCATTAAAATAACTCAACACATAATCAATAACATTTCTTCCAGAAAGATCCTTGAAATCCTCATCAGGACTTTTAAGCATTTGCATATATAGATCTGTTGGAACATCATTCAAATTATTTAAACGTTGCAGATACAAATATGTGTAGGCATTCAAATAACGCATCTCTTCAAGTTTCTCTTTTGATGGCACATATCCAGACGTGTCAATCCATCTTTTAAGAACTTTTCGATCACAATCAGTTGGTGGTTCAGTACCAAGTGGCAATGATGTAAATAGAACATCATAAAAATCATCACAATCTAGATTGTGTGGCTGTTGATAGACAGACCGGATGATCCTACTACTCAATATCTCTGAACATGTAATTGTAGTATCATCTGGTCTGTTCTTTATGAAATTAATAAGCATATCAAATGCCATAGGAACATTTAACAATATGTTTGTGTAAATATCAGGATTCAATGAATGGATTTCATCACCAGTGAGAGTATTTTGAGTGCATTTAAAAATCGCTTGAGACCTAGTAATACTCTGCTTTCCATGAGACGAAGACTGTCGCTTTACATTATCAATATGTTCATTAAGCAATTTCAAAAGTTTTCCAATATTACAACCAGATTCAATAATATCATCAAACATATATTCCTCTTCTGTCTTAATGTCAGACTCTGTCATGCTTATCTATTGTTTGTTTATTCAATGATTTTTTTATTTTTAATCATTTTTTTTGGGGGACTGCCGTCCCCCATGACCCCCCTTGTGGGGACAGCTGTCCCCCGACCCAACCAGAATGTTCCTAAGCGAGGGGGCTATGGGAGACAGCTGTCCCCAACCAGAATGTTCCTAAGCTGTCCACCAAGCTGTCCTCCAACCCAAAATAATTATTTTTCAATTTTTGTGTGGACAAGTCCACCATAGCCCCCCTGCTTCGCATTTTTTAGAATATTCTTTTAATCTGTCAAAAACCTCATATCATCTATAGTTTTATCTTCAAAAATTGCGAAACATTTGGAGCCTCATCACCACAAAAAAATGATAAATTTCACTTTACATTTATTGATATTCTAAGAAAGAAGAGGATGAGTGACATTGAGGTTGAAGATATGTGTAAATATCGTACAAAACACAGTTCAAGTCTAGTGTACGCACTATTAACTGGAACAAAGATTGATAATTATGATGATTTTGCTTCTATAATGAATGCATTTGCATCAACACCTAGTTTGTTGAAGTACAAACGTTCATTACAAATACTACTAAATAATTTTCATAAGTCATACATTTTAGAATTTGATATGCAACACAATACACCTTTTTCGTTATGTGTTAAATATTTATATAAAATAATTCAATGACATATGATAAATTTATGAAATTATGCATAAATACTATTTCAAACGGTGCATGTGATGATGGTCTTGATACTTTTGTTGATGTTCCGGATATTTATAATTTAGCATTATATTGTTCATTACTGAACGACGATATATCAATGTCGTCATTTTTTTTTACAATTAATTATTGATTGTAATTATAATTTATGTATTAATGTTTTTTTACCAATAGTGTTAACTAGATATTATATTAGTGATAATATTTACAAAAATAGTGATTCAGATAAGAATATCTATCCAATGATATTTACAATATTAGCAAAGAGATACACTATCAAAAAAAATATCTCTCAAAGCAATTATTGTAAATATATATATGTGTATTTAATGCATCAGATCACATATTCACATTCAATAGTTCTGAATGTCCTGAAGATTCTATAAATTATGATTTACTAAATCAGATACCTGATTTACTTACAGAGTCTACGAGTCTATAAATTTAAAGCATTTTACTTTTCACATCATATTTTTTGCTCTAAGATCTCTTACACTATCTGATGGTATATATATACCTCCAAGTTTTTTTGCTTCTAACTCAGCTTTAATTCTATCTTGCTCTTCCATAGCAAGACGTTCTTTTTCTTCTATGTCATATGGAACATCAAATTTTATCTCAATATCTCTATTGAATATGCTTGCATACTGAGTACTTTGAACACTCTGAAAATTTTGAGAGTTCTGAAAATTTTCAGCCATGATGCTTGTAATAGTAAAATTAATATCAATTATGTGAACTATTTGTCCGACATTTAAGACATAATAAAACTTGAGCCCCTTTATTAAAATACTCTTAAGACATGGCCATAGAGAATATGAACTTCGTGATCCTTTCAATTTTATTTTTGAACATTTAGAAATGCTAGAAGGTTGAATAAGTCGTTCATTAATTTGTGTTTCAAATGGTATAGCATCAAAAAATGCTATAATAGACGGAGGAATGCTAATTATCTGTAAACCATGTGAATAATTAGTAACATTATTAAGAGATTCAATGTTACTAACAACAAATATTTTATTATTACACTCAAGTGCTAAATATAATGGTTCATATGATGTATTATATATAGCATAATCATTATAAATACTTACAGGTATTTTAACACTTTGTTCTTTGTGATCTTTCTGTTCGTTGTGATCACTGCTATCACTTATTAATTCATCTGTTACGCATGTCAGGAACATACTTAAGTGATCAGGTAATTAAGCACAAAGAATAAATTAAATATTCATGTCATTTTTTATTGATTATTGATTGAATATAGGGCCATCAAGGGTTGGGTTAAGGCCTAATGACGAAAATGTTGGCCATTTTATATTTTGGTTTGTTTCACAAACCATTCTCCTTACATATTTGTTTGATAAATAACCACCAATCATAACAAAAAATGCAAGAAACAAACCATCAACAATATGCTTACTGTACGGTACTATACCCATAACAACAAGAAGAGGTGCTTTTAATAACGGGACAATATAAATAAGAGATAATCCAAATATTGTCATTAATATAGGAATATATGTTCCTATTACAGAATAATATAGAGATCTTTTATTACATTCTTTTAAAGAACTCATACTACTTCCAATAACAGATAATATACCAACTAGAAGGCAATTAAAAAATAAATACCAAAAGCAGTATTTTAATGTACTTGGTTGTTTGAAGGGTAAATTTGATGAAAATACAAGAGGATGATAAATAAATGGTATTAATAATTCAGAAGTTATAAGTGGAGCTCCAATGCTCCCTACAGTTGTTACTAAATTACCCATATTATATTAAATTACATAGAAAGAACTATTACTATAATAGTCTTTAGTAGTCTTTAGTAGTCATCAAATTCATTCAGACTGTATGAATCAATATCAAATTCTTGAGGATAATCAATATTATCAATGCCGTCAATGCAGTCAATACTATCAATGCCATTAGTGCTATCGAGTAATTTTGTATTCTTTGGAGCATTTATCTTATTCTTAGACGGTAGTTCATTCTTTATATTAGAATTTATAGAATATTGTGTTAAACCATTATCATCAGTATATGCCTCGATATTATAAATATCGATTATTTTGCCTTGGTATAATTTTACATTTGCACACTTATTTATCTTTCCTTCGTTTAAGAATAAGACAAGATGGTAATATAATCTGTTAAATTCATCTATTGAATCCGTGACATCTTTCGCATAGTCATACAACATTCTTGTTTTCTTAGCAATAGTTATTTTAGTCCATGGCTTCTTTGTTTCATCAAATTTTCTTACACTGTGAAATATTGGATATTGATCATATATAAGATCACAATTTGTCATCAATTGTGATCTTTCCATACTAATATTTGCTGATGATAATAAACTTAAATTAAATGTTTCTACATTATTAAAGAACTTATCTATATCGTTCTTAACATTTTCGTCCATTATTATTTTATTAAAAGCTTAAAAATAAAATAAATCATAAACATTTTTTATGATTTATGATAACATTTTTATGATAGCTTATTAAAACAGTATTAAACATTATCAAAACATTAAAAGAATAAATTAGAGATTAATATAGACTAAATAGAAACAATAAACATATGGATAGAGATCTGAGACCATTATCTATTAAAAGTACAAAAGATGGCTTTTCAAACGCTCCACCAAATAGAGTTTACAATAATCAAAATTTTTCGTTGCAGGAAAATCTTGATAATGTTACATCACAACTATTATTAATTGATAGCAGTAATAAGAATAATGCTCGTGATAGTAATAGCAAGTATACAGTTGATATGCCGGAGAATTTTGAATATGTTACATCAGTTCAACTAGTTGATTATAAAATACCTGTATGTAATTACAATATTACTGAATATAATAATACTATCTATTTTTATGAGAATGACCATAGCCATACAAGCGAAGACTCTGAGAACACTGACGACACAAGGGACTCAGAGGACACCGAAGAAACTTATCTAAGAAGAAGACGTTCATCAGAGTCACAATCAACTGAATGCGACTACAATGGTGGAGCATTATTACATGCGAAAATTAAATGTGGAAAATATAACATATTAGACTTATTGAAACATCTTTCACATGCAATGAGTAAAGCTTCAAATAATAATTACAGATATATTCTTCTCGTTGATAACATTACAGGATATATAACCATTAAAACAAAACATAATAAGTCATTCGATATAGATTTTGGTTCAAATAGAACATTACTGTATAAAGTTCTTGGATTTGATAATAAATTATATGCACATAGAAATTCATATACTTCTCACAAAGCATATGATTTAGAAGGTTCTAAATACATTTCAATATCAATTACTACAAATAACGGAACTTCTTTCAAGAAAGTAGTATCTACAGGAAATGCGTCAAATGGATGCTTTACAATTATTCCAACAGATGAAAATTATTTTAATGATAACATATTTATGAAAGTTGATTTTAATTCTGCAATTAGTTTTGGAAAATTGATGTTTGAATTTAGAGATGATGATGGTAATTTATTTAATTTTAATGGTAGAGATCATTATTTATTATTTGATGTAAAGAAATGTTTTGGAAGAGTGAAACTTGTCTCACTTGATCAATTAGGTAGTGGACACTAATATTCTAAATGCTATTAGAGCATTTAATAACATAATAAGTATAATAAGTATAATAAGTATAATAAGTATAATAAGTATTTTGAATGGATATTCTAAAAAAAATATCGAATGTACCACTCAATTTATTAACAATTAGAGAACCACTAACTTTTAATAAGGATAATATAAAAGATATTTCAGAAAATGGTTTTACATGCAATAAAATTGTATCATATAATAATATTTTCAATATTTTAGAAGATGAATTTACAATAGAGAGTTTTGGAACATTATTTGTTGGAATAATTCATACTGAAGGATTATCTTCAGTAAAGTATATTTTAAGCAATAGCACAGATGTTTTTGAAATTGATGGTTACACTGATAATTCATTTGGAATTGGGATATGGAAATTAACAGATTTACCTATACCACTAAAATATAGCAGTACTGATATAGTTATTAAAGTTAAATTTACTAGTACAAAATGTATTAAATCAATATACAGTCTATATGCATATGTAAGTGAATTGGACAAAGATAAATTGATGTATTTACCATATATAAAATTCAATGATTACATTGAATTAATTTGCGGAATTTGGAATGTCCAATGCTAATTAAAAGTATTAAAAGTAATAAAAAAGTAAAAAGCCTTAAAATAGTTATAATAAGTAATAATATACTGCTGATCTACTAACTAGTCATTAATATAATGATTATAGTACACTTATCTGGCACACTATGTGAAAATTTAAATCTTATATGTAGTGCATATGTTGTTTCAAAAAAATATTGTAATGAAATGAAAATATCTAGTCCATCAAAACTTACTGGATTATTATCTGTATTTAATAAACAGAAATACACTGAAATTAATGCGAAATCTGGAAATTTTACAATTATTAATGATATTAACCAAATAGAAGATAATGGAGATTACATATTAACGAATACTGACACGAATACAAATGCCAGCAGTATCAATATAAAGTCTTTTAATGATTTCAATATCCAGAAAAAGTTTAAACTAAAACTATCAGAACAAAATAATGGATATTTCTACATATATATAGATATATTTAAGCCAGAATATAATACACATTTAAAAAAAGTTATAGAACATATTGAAGACGTGTATTTTTCTCAAGACGAACAACTTGGAACACGCATAAAATATATTGTTCTTGGAAAATCACAAGAAATAGCAAAGTATCCATTGTTTTCGACATGTTCAAATAAATATAAACAGTTTAAAATTATGTTATATGATGACGATGAAAATTTAGAGATAATGATAAACAGTTCAGTCGGGGGAATCTCATTTAACGGTAAACACTCATTAGGATGGTGGGGATTGTTTTTAAATCCGACAAGACCTATGATGATATTATCAGATGGAATTGATCTATTTGATGGCTCAATATCGCTTTAATCGCTTTAGTCGCTTTAGTTTTTTTTAATTGCGTCCACAGATATAACAGTATGTTTTTTTAATTTAAAAAATGATTCATCATCATATATGTGTTTAGCTATACACATTCTATGTCTACCTCTGAAACATAGCCAATAACCTTTTATGTATTTTTTTAGAAGTATAGGATCCCCGTCAGCATCTTTCAGTCTATATCCTTTCTTTTTAATAGTTTTATATAAATTATAATACCCTTCCCATGATCCGGTGGGTTTCTTTGATTGATATCTGCTCTTACTCACATAGCGAGTATATATAGACGGATTCATCTCTTCAAGAGCTTTATAATATGGATGAGATGTGATATGCATCTTATTTCCTGAATTATCATTTATCATAATATGTTTTAGTTTTACACCGATATTATCCTTTTGTTGCCTTTGTGCTATCTGTGTTCTTTGCATTAATTGTGGATGACTCTTTTTATGATGATGGCTCTTTTTGTGGTCATGATGACTCTTTTTATGACTGTGGTGACTATGGTGATGATGCCCATGTGGCATATTGAATATAAAATATGCCAATATAATAAATTTCTGTGAAATTATTATAGATACGTTTAATTAAGAGATAAAGACATAATGAAATTAAATTTCACTGTGAAAGAATGGGGTCCGGCATGTTGGAAATTTTTAATAAACGTGGCACTGCGTTATGACGAAGAATTTAATTGGCAACAAGCACGCCAATTTCAAGTCTTTCTATATCAATTACAATACGTTCTTCCTTGTGACAAATGTAGACATCATTATCATGATTATTTAAAAAATAATCCGCCAAATCTTCATTCAAGAACAGAGTTGCTACTGTGGTTACATAAATTATATAATACAATAAAGGGACGAGAAGGATATAGTAAGACATTTGATGAGTTTATGGCTATTGGTAATAATTACAAAAAACAATATTTCTGGCAATTCATGTATTATGTATGTGCTGGTTTCCAAGAAAACACATTTGATAATCAACTTGCTTATAAACAATTTATTGAATATCTTGGTTATTTAGAGCCAATGACAATATTTGAAAAAGCAACAAGACAAATTGTTGTTGATCCATATTTATTAAATTCTGATTCCATGTTATATTGGCTTCAATTAATATTTGTCGAAACAAATAAAGAAAATGATGTTTACAATAATGTGGTGGGGGACAGCTGTCCCCCATAACCCCCTCGCTTGGGGGACATTCTAGTATGAACTTTGTATTTTTTAATAGTTCAGGGAAATAACTGTAGCGAGGGGGTTATGGGGGACAGCTTGGGGGACAGCTGTCCCCCATAACCCCCCTTGCTTAGGAACATTCTAGTATGAACTTTGTATTTTTTAATAGTTCAGGGAAATAACTGTAGCGAGGGGGTTATGGGGGACAGCTGTCCCCCAAGCTATATAAATTATTTATTACTATAAAGGTATAATGATTAAATAATGGACAAAGCTAAAGATATTAAATATGTATGTGATTATTGTTTGAAAGAGTTTATAACAAAGAAAGGATTGACATATCATACAGAAAATAATGTTTGTAAGAAACATAATATTAATTCTTTTAAATGCTCTACATGCAAAAGTTCTTATGAAACTGCAGAAAGTTTATTGATTCACAAAGATAATATGTGTATACTTAATAATGAAACTAACTGTAACAGATGTGGTAGATGCACTAAAACGTTTTCATCAAAAAGAGCTCTTGAAAGGCATATGACGCGTAAATATATGTGTAAAAAGATATCATTAGAGGACTTTAAAGACATGAAAAGATTGTGCATTTCAGAATTAAGCGAAGTATCTAATTCCGAAGACACCGAAAATACTAAAGACACTACTAAAGATTCTGAAAATAGTAAGGTCTCTGAAAATGAACCTGTGAATAATTGTTTTAATAACATTTCCAATACAAGAGACATATTAATTGATAATAGTACAACAACAAATGTAAACCAAGGTAATATTGTAAACGTTACATATAATTATAACGGTGTACCATTAGTGCATGGAACTTTTCAACCGATAAGAAAAGATAATAAACAATTATCATTTACGGAGATTATAGATCCGAGATTTTTAGAGAATTTAGGATCTATCATTCATGAATCTCTTTTAAAATACAATCAATCAATAGAACATACAATTAAAAGTATTAATTGTAATCCAGAATACCCAATATATAATAATATATGCACTGATTCAGAATCACTCAGGCATGGATTATGTAAAATATTTGATGGAAAACAGTTTAGTCGTATATCAAAAGAAGCAGGAATTGATCAATTAATAAAAGCTCATATTAATTTAATTGAACAGTATATTCGCGATAATGCTGATAAATTTAATACTCCAAAAGGACAATTGGATATAAAACATTTTAAAGATTATGTTGCAGAAATTAATTCATTGAATGTCAGAGGACTAAAGTCTCATAAAAAGAGAACTCTTGAGAAATCTGTTGTCGGTATGTTAATGGACATTAATGATATCATGTCTAAACCAGAATGGCTTACAAATTTACAAAGACAATATCAAAAATATTATTTAGAACTTGACCAAATTAAGGCAGAACTGTTTAAAGATAAGCATTTAATTTTACAACAAATGCTCAGTAGTTCTAGCGGATTCGGTAAGGGATATAATCGTAATCATACTAATGCTAATTGCGCTAATGGCATTATTAGTACTAATAGCACTAATAATGCTATTAGTGCTATTAACACAAACAACGATGCATATTTTGAAAAATTCATAAATGCGTTTGAAGAGATTTATGATAGATCAGAGCCATCTATTGAATATGCTCTAGGATGCATAAAAGCTGGCAAAAAAGTTGACTGGAACACAGTTATATCATTTTGAGGACGTTCCGTCCCCCAATTAATTCTTATGTAACAATACTCCAGCAAATAACACAGATAAGAAAGTCAGTAAGCTCTTATTAATATCAACATTGTATGTAAGTCTTAACGAAGGATACTTTTCGTCAACGTAACTTAGAAAGTAGAAGGTAAGTGCTGACAATAATGCCATATAGAGGACGTGTTTGCTAAGCATTTTCTTTGTGTATATTCTATAAATTAGAAAAAGACAAAGTAAAGATTCTATTAATTGTCTATTAATTGTGTCTTTTGATGATTTAAGGGTTAATTATTTCTTTGCAATTATTCCTGTTTTCATGTACATCACAATATCATCACTTAATTCTTCTTCACTGTCTTCAATCATATATGGATAATCACATGGAAAAACAGTGTGATTAATATTAACTTCGTCAATGATCGTTTCTTTCATAACAGCAGATTTTTTAGCAAGAGCATGAAGTACCTTTAATTCACATGCATGCTTACCAAAAATAAAATAAACAATAGAATCACTCTTCGTCAATGAACGCCTGAATCGATCACTAACTTGTGCTAAGGAAATAGTTGAATAATTTGGACTAACTAAACATACACGTGGAAAAGAACCATGTTGATCATCAAGATTAATACCTACAGAAGCGACTTGCACATTTGCAATTATCAAACGATGTGTATTATCATGAAGTTGAAACTGTTCAATAATTTGAGCGCGTCTGGCAGGTGTAACAGAACCTTGTAATACAGCAGGATTATATTTTTCAAATAATTTTACTAGATCTAGAATTGTATCAACATAGTTCACACAAATGATAAGTTTTAAATTAGGATTACTATCAAGAAATTCAATTCCTATTCTATAAAAAGTATTTATTTTAGCTGTTTCAATCATCATTAATGATCTTTGTATAACAGATAATGTACCTTGTCCACCAATTTGAATAGCATTTGTAGCATTGTTAAAACATACTGCATTTTTTAGTGATTCAACTCCTTCGACAAGCAATTGACGATCATTATCCTCCAAAATACTAAAGAATGCATTTGCTTTAGATGCTGTAAAAGCAACTTGAACACTATGCATTGAATGTGAAATAACTTGCTTTATAACTTTTTGAAATAAGTTATAACACATTGGAATAATTTTAGTATTTGAAACACTATTATCAGGGTATATTACAATTTGTTTCATAGTTTTCTTGTCAATTGATTCGGAAATACGACAAATATCACCGAAACCAGTCCATGTATTTGCTCCTGTTTGTATATTATATTGTGATAATTCATCGTGTTTCATCATACCAATAAGTCTAAAAAAATGTGGAATTTGTTTCTCTTTATCAAATGGTGTTCCAGACAATAGAAGTACTCTTGATTTATTACGTGGTTCTCCATCTGGTGACTGATAAATATAGTTACATGTGCTTACAATTTCATGAATAAGACGCTGACATGCCTTAAATTGTGCAGTAATATTTTTTATCGACTGAATTTCATCAATAATTAAGAGAAGACCTTCAGATACCATCTTCTTATATAAGGCAGTGCATTCAAAATCAACAACATCGATCTTCATTAACTTGCCTTTTATGTGTATTTCACGGGTACTATCATATCTATTGAGATATCCATTTGATAATACAAATTTTCCTTTTGTGCTACGTAGTGCATTATATGAAACAAATGAATGTAATGGTACACCATAAATTGATCGCTTCTTCCCCCAATCTGATGATATACTAACAGGGCCTATAACTATAACATGCCTAAAATTGAACGGAGAATTCAATGAAATGTATGAACTAGTAAAACTTTTGCCACTTCCAAGTGCTGAAAAATCACAGGCAACTGGATATTTTTTTAGAATTGATATTAATGCTTCAACATGACCTACTTGATAAGATTTAAGTTCTATATGTTCGAGAGGTTTAGGATAATTGGTTTCTAACTGTGGCTTTATGGTGAGTTTAATTTTATGTTGTTCTTTTTGGTCTCTTTGTTCTTTTTGGTGAGACGTGCCATTATTTAAGTCAATTAAATATTCAGACATTTATTAATTATTGATATAATAAAAATAATAAATTAAACGAAAACATTTTTGGGGACGTTCCATTCCCCATAGCCCCTTGATGGGGACGTTCGTCCACAATAGCCCTCTCTCTCGGGGGACAGCTGTCCCCCATAGCCCCCTCTCTCGGGGGACAGCTGTCCCCCATAGCCCCCTCGCTTAGGAACATTCTGGTTGGAATACAAAGTACTTTAGGAAATTGCTTATTAGTTGATTATTAGTTGATTATTAGTACTTATTAGTACTTATTAGACTTATTTCTTATATTTCTTCCCATGTAAACCACATACATAAATTGTTGTACCATCTGACATCACAACTTCAACTGTACATGGTCGATCACAAGATTTATTTTTCGCAGGAATCAAACTTTTGCACAAATATTGTACATAGTTTTGTTTACTATCAGTAATAGATATGATATTTCCGTTAGTTGTTTGTGCACTAGTAGTCTTCTTTGGCTTATGACTCTTATCACTTTGAAAGCTCATGTGACTTTCAGTGTCACTATCATTGCCGTTACTAACGTTACTAGTAATATTAGTGCCATAAGAGCGCAATGCATCAGAATGTTGTTTCATTCTGATATCGATATAACTCCTGATATGCGATTCAAGTAACTCTGGCACAATTATTTTCCCCAACACGTCAAGCACTTTTGTAATACTAAATGCAATACCATTTTTTCTAATGTGATATGGACATAATCCACTTTGCGAATATGGAATAAATCGTAATTGACATTCAAATGCTTTACAAGAAATAACATCAAATTTGTGATCACAGAACTGACACTTTATAGTATCAGTAAGTAACTCATCATATTGATATGAACATTTCTTTTTGCACATTGGACAATTTCTATCAAGAAGTGCAATAGCTATTTCTTCATCAAATGCATTCTTAATGCTTTCAGAAACATTGTCAATGCATTTTTTGACGATTTCGTCGACGTCTTGCATTCTCAGTGCTTCGCCTTACTGACGATACATATACGTATCACGAAATTTTTAATCATTTTTTTGGGGGTTCCTACCCCCATTAGCCCATAGCCCCTCGCTTGGGGGACAGCTGTCCCCCACTTTTTTCCTAAGATCATTAGCTTGTTCAGGTAATGAGAAGACAGGATAATTAAAATACTTTAAAAATGGCAAATCTGTATACCGTAACATTACATAACACAAAAATACATTCTGATGTTGCTGATGTTGCTGATGTTGTTGTTCATATTTATCAAGAATTGGTATCCATTCTTTGATCTCACTTACATAATCACCATAAGAATTAAAACACACTAGATATGCGCTATATCCTTTTATGAAACTTGTTGATGTATCAATTTGTACATTAGGTAATAATTTACTTAGAATTGATGCAATATATTTTTTACCTGTTGCTTTTTTACCCAGAACAAGAACTGCCATTCTTCTCTACTTTTACTGTACTTAGGTACTATATAATTATTGATTAATTTTATTACTTATTATTACTCTTTAGTGCTCTTCAGAGAGATAGGAAGAGCTTTGATCTCTTCAATAAGAGAATTAATTTCTTCTTGATTCTTTGCACTTTTTAGCTTGCAAATGTATTTGACACAAGATACAACTGAGTCACTAAATTTATCTGTATTAATTACTTCATTAATTACTTCATTAATTACTTCATTATACAAGCTTGAATTTATAGAAACTAGATAATCAACAAAATCACTATTTTTACGGAATCTCTTTATAAGTGATGTCAATATTGTAGTATTTATCCTTAGTTTGGCCATCTTCAAGATTATTGTATGTCTCAAAATGTTCTTTGATCGCATTTAAATCAAATTCTTTACGAAAAGAAAACACATCAGTTAGGTATTCTATAGCCTTTTCACTATTTGTCATATTAATCTTCTTAAGATATGAATTTATGAGTGAAATAGCAACTTTATATGACACACACTCATTAGATAGCTCTTGATAAATGTTTTTAAAATCAAGAGTTTTAAAGTACTGTATAAATTGTTCATTTGTAGAAAATGAACTTTTTATCATTCGTGTCAGTGAATAAAAAGTTGATGTATTATTTAATATTCCTATAGAGCCATTATAAACATAACATTTTACATAACCATTTAATATATTCAAGATTAAATGGTATATCACCATTTACCATATTATCAAATTTTTTAGCGAAATTAAATTGTAGGTGCTTGTCATTTGATTTCACAGTATCAATGAAATCCTTTGATACTGTTACATAATTATGATAAAAATCATAAAGTGTAGATTCGCTTGATAGAGATTGTAGGTAAGTAATAAACTCACTACTGTCGCTATTCTTATGTATCAAACAGTAATATGCAAATCGAATATTCATATTAAGATTAGGATATAGATTTTCTGTAGCATATTTTTCTGCATAATACTTTAAAAACTCAAAATCAAACTCGTCATCTTTAAAACTTTCAACCATCTTCATAATTTTGTAGTCATCGTTGAACTTAATAACATCATAATTAATATCTATTGGTATTTCACTGTTTAACAATGATAATTCAAACAATAATATTCTTGGAATAATTATTGAATTTCTCAATGAAATTATCAATATTCATTGCATAAGCTATATAATTATTAATTTGATCATATACACTGGCCAGTGAAGTATCTTCAGTAAAGATATTAATCTCAAGAATATACAAGAAATAAAACACATAATAAAAATCTGTCTTGTTTAAGACGCTGACTTCTGGTAGACTGTTATCCTCAAGCATCTTTCTTATAAAGCATAATGACCATGGTGTCGGAGTGAACTTTTTTAGCTCTTCAATTTTATATTGATACTTTTGCTTATATTGTTAATTATCAGTGTTAAGAACTGATTTAAGAATATCTATTTCATTACCACCATAGAATATTGTAAGACAATCATATGTTTTTGTCTTCTTAGTATTCTCGGGATTATTAGTCTCGGGATTAGTAGTACTATTAGTATTAGTAACTGTATTTTATAATTTCGCACTCTTCACATGGCCAATCAAAAAATCCAGTTTTGATATAATCAATAGCATACCTATTTGCATGCTCAAAAGACCATGCAGAACTAGCATTTAAAAGGCAATTTGTATATTGAGCGCAGGCCAATATGAATGCACAATTTTCTGATGTCATCTCTTCTGGTTCGAGAGTTTTTTCGTTACTGCTATTATTTCCCATTTTGTACTTGAATTGTTTGATTTATTTATTTATTTATAAGATTAATATTTTTTATTCTTCTTATTTATTTATTAATATTAAAGTAAAAACAGAATAAGCAAAATAAATAAAAAGTGAAAAATAAAAGAAAACAAACAGAACAAAAAACAAGAGATCAAAACAAACAAAGAAATGAAATGGACTTATTATAAAATTCCAGAGATACTTTCTGACTCAAAAAACTCAAAAGACTCAGAAGACAATAAGATATTTAGAGTATGTACATATAACGAAGTTCCACAGAACGCAATAGCTATCTACTGTCGTAGTACTAGGTTAACAAGTTTACCAACATTATTATTTAAAAATTTACAAGTAATCGATTGTTCATATAATGACTTTTATGATTCACCTTTTAGTTACACATTGTTTGAAAGTTTGATTAATTTGAGAGTATTAAATTGTTCAAATAACAATTTAAGTGGTTTACCTGATTGCTTATTTGATAATCTAGTTAACTTAGAGAAATTAAATTGTTCAAATAATAGATTAGAAAGTTTACCTCAATTAAAATACTTAACTAAATTGACAACATTAGATTGTTCCTGTAATTATTTGAAAAGTCTTCCTGATTTATCGGGTTTAACAAATGTAGAGGAGTTTATATGTTGTTGCAATTATTTAACATCTTTTCCAAATTCTATATTGCTTTTAAATAAATTACAGATACTTGATTGTTCGCATAACATGTTAATAACATTACCTAACTTCTTACTTGAACGCCTAACAAATTTACAAGAACTAGATTGTTCATATAATAAATTAACAAGTTTATTATGTACATTGTATTATCATCCGACATTAAATCAGGCAAGTCAATCAAGTCAAGCAAGTCAATCAAGTCAATCAAGTCAATTAAGAGTAATTAATTGTTCAAACAATAAAATGTTGACGACTTTACCTAATTGGGCACATTTAACAAAATTAACAAAGATTAATTGCTCATGTTGTAATATAACACATCTACCTGAATGGCCATATTTAATTAATTTGCAATCAATTGACTGCAGTAATAATAACATAGAAATGTTCAATGACCGATTTTGTATGAATTCAACAAAATTACTATTCATAAATTGTTCCTCTAATAAATTGATAAGCTTGACAGAATGGCCACATTTAGTGAATTTGCAAAAAATAAATTGTTCATATAATCAATTAATAAGTTTACCAGAATGGACACATTTAATAAAAATGCAATCAGTTGATTGTTTCTCAAATAAATTAAGAAGCTTACCAGAATGGTCAACCTTAGTGAATTTACGAGAAATAGATTGTTCATATAATCAATTAACAAGTTTACCAGAATGGTCACATTCAATAAAATTGCAATCAATTGAATGTTATAACAATAAGTTAAAAAATATACCAGAGTGGCCACACTTAGTGAATTTGCGAATAATTGATTGTGCATATAATTTATTAACAAGTATTCCGACATGGACACATTTAATACATTTGGAAAGAATTGATTATTCATATAACATGTTAAAATTTGTACCAGACTGGACACATTTAGCGCATTTGGAAGATGTTAGATGTATTTCTTGTTGTAAGAGCACCAAAGAGCAAGAATGATCAGGAAAGATATAATAATTAATTGTTTATTTTTTTAAAAGAAAACACTTTCAGATGAATCATCATCTATTAAGTTGTTTGCATTATCTGTATTATTCGCATTATCTGTATCATCATCTGAGCATTCTTGAAAATGTCTATTTACTTCAACAAACAACAATTGTAACACTATTCTGCTTCTTGCATTGAAAGATTTAACAAACTCTAGATAATGATCATGAAAACACCTAAAACACATTTTGTTTAGCAGTTTTGATTCTAAACCATAACCAATATTTTTAATTGGTTTTAACGCATGCCTACAATGTTTACAATAATAAAATCCAACATCTGTTAAGATTTTTACTGGCATTATTTTAATAACGTGTTCTTTATAAAAAATACTATATCCCTTTGATAACATCTTATAGATTCGCTGGAATGTTATGCTGTCATAATTGATAGCTTGAGCTATTTTTGAGTTTATGCTTTTCTTAATCCGCTTTACAGTACCTGACATTCCTCTTAATTTAATTTCTTCTTTTGGTATTGATGTTTTAACTTTGATATTATCATTCATAATACTGTTCATATTATTGTTTTTGGATGAATACTGAATCCATAAGGAATTTACATCAAAATCTGGATTTGATAATTTTTTACATTTTGCATTTGAAACAATAGTACAATCTATTTTCCACTTATTAAATGGAGTTTTTATTTCAACTATCTTTGATGATTTAGTATCTTCTGTCTGCGTCTTTAAGTCCACATACAAATTATTGTTGTAGATATTAATTTGATAAAGAGCGTCAGTGCTTAATAATTCGATAAAGGAAGTAAATTCTTTTTCAGTAAAAAGCACATCTATATCATTAAATGATACTGGATCATCATCAAGAAAAATATCATAATAAACAAATACTTTTGATTTCTTTAAATATGATTGTATGTCCCTAACATATCCGCCATATATTATACCTCCTGACTTAAGGATCATTTTAGAAAATACGAAATACTGTACTGTTTGATTATTTCTATTTGCTTGACTTTGTGTTATTCTATAATATGGATTTTGTTGTTCTGTATGAGACATCCTTTTATTAGTAATTAAATCGGCTACACGAAGAACAATATTTCTCTGTTTTCTCTGTTTTGGAAGTATTTTTTTTCAATTTTTTAGGTAGTATGTAGTATTTAGTAGTTAGTAGTCAATAACATTAAAATATGTGAAAGTGTAGGCAGATATCATTACAGATAAGAATACAGTAATAAATAACATATAGTGTGTCATTGCAAATTGAGGAAAAATTACCATTTCACATATGTGTATTAGGATAAATACACCAGTAATTAATAAAGATTCTTTTATGAAGTCTTTCAACATTTGTGTGTCCATTCTATAATTTATATAATTATATAAATATAAAAAGCATAAAAAGCATAAGAGAAATTAGTTAAATAAAAGTATATAACGTATATAATAAAAAGCACTATCATGATAAACATCTACACAGACAATACAAACAAAATAGTTTTTTGGTATACTCCTAAATGTGGTTGTACATTTATTAGAAAATTGTACGCATATTTAACAAATAGTTTACTAGTTCCTAAAACATTTGAAACTATTATTGATAATTTTGATAAATATAAGCATATTCTGTTTACACGTAATATTTATAAGAGACTTGTTAGTGGATATCTTGATTGTTATGTTCAAAATAAGAAATACCCTTCTTCTAAGACATTTCTAGAAACTATTCAAAGTCTTAACACATCTGGATTTGATGAAGTAAATGAATTACATTTTCAACATCAATTATCTAGGAATTATAATAGTCATGTTGTTTTTGATAGAATATATGATGTTGAAAATATTGATTATAAGTACATATCAGATTTATTTAAGATGCCTATTAATGATAATATTATTAAATGTTTTAGAATAAGTGCACATCATGTAAAATATAATACTAATTATGTTCCAGAGAATGATACAAAGAATCCAGAAAATAATACAAAGAGCGTATGGAATATGACTCCAACTGAATTGAATGCCCTTGAAGGAGGATATCCTCCTTATAAATATTTCTATAATGATGAAATAATATCAATGATACAAAATTTTTATTCCGCTGATTTTATGTTTTTCGGATCACTTGTTGGCAGACTATAAAGACAATAAAGACTATAAAGAATATAAGAATATAAGGGAGTATAAAAGAGTATGGAACAAATAAGTATTGATTGCGATTATTATATGGAGAATAATAAAGATTTAAAGGCTTTATGCACGAGAATGTCAATTGCTGAAAGACAGAAATTTTTAACATCACATTATGAAAGATTTGGACATAAAGAAGGAAGAAAGGTAAGATTTATTACAACTTCCACAGGAAAACTTTCAGTAAAGAAGGAAAGATCATCTTCAAGAAAACACACTAATATTGAAACTAATCTCGAGAGTATTTCTGATGAAACTACTCAGATAGAATTAAAACTTATTGATAAACTTAAAAGAAATTTTAGAAAAAGTATTAAGAATACTTAAGAATACTTAATAATACTTAATAAGAGAGTATCTTAAAATGAATTACTTAAAGCATTATAAAAATAATTTAAGTAAAGTATCAGTATTTGATTATAATTTCTATCGAAATATTAATGTTCTTAGTGCACTTCCTAGAAATGATGATTATATTAAACATTATAATGTAAATAACTGCACGTCGCCAATTAATATCTATGAATACATAGAACACATATTATATGATATAATGTATAATGAACTTTTGAATGAAGAGATAAATATTTTTGTGAATACTAAAGACTCTACAGACTCTACAGAGTCCTTAGAATCTAAAGACTCTCCAGACTCTCCTAAAGAATCTAAAGACACTAAGAATATTGCACATCTAATTAGTCTTAAATATTTAAGCGATTTGCATAATTTACGTGAATTACGAAACTTAAAGACTGTATCAAATATATCAAATGCACAAGATAGACCAAAGTTGAAAAATACACAGATAATTAATAAAAAAGATACACAGATAATTAATAAAAAAGATAGACAGTTAATTAATGAAAATATACAAAAACCTATTAATAGAAGACTAGATTATGGTTTTTCGTGGAAAGATTATGTTAAAATTAATAGTTTAAATATAACAACAGAGATAGATGCCATTAATCATTATAATAATGTTGGTAAAGAATTAGGACTGAAATATCGTTATAATATGTCTTCATTGAAAATAAAGGCAATAGATCAGAATGTGTTAAAGCTACAAAAGTCAATTGAATGTGGATTTGCGGATGTTCCTAAAAAATCTTCTTACAATAATAATAAAAATAATAATAATGATTTTCTAAAGATTCCAAAGATAAGTATAAATGTTCCACTTTTGCAGGTAATTCAAAAGAAGAATCCTCGCGATACTTTCAATAAGCCTATTAAGCATATTAAGTCTATTAAATTACCAATAACTCGCATCGATCGTAATACTAATATTTACAATATACCAAAAATTATTCATTTTATTTATGGATTGTCTTACCAAGAAGATAGACAATTTGAATTTTTTAAATATAATGCAATATATTCTGCATACGATCATAACAAAGAATATAAAATAATTATTCATGTACCTTCTGATAATATTCCAGAAAGTGTGTGGTGGGATAAATTAAAAGAGATTCCAACATTATCCTTTTGCTTTATAGAATCTTCTTGTTTTACGGAGCAAAAAGAGGCTTACATAAATGGTGATCATTGGTCTCATAAATCTGATTATATGAGATTAATAATTCTTGAAAAATATGGCGGAGTATATATTGATATTGATACAATTACATTTAAATCATTAGATGAAATAATTGATAATAAAAAGAGTTTTGTGATAGGAAGAAGAAATAATAATGATAAATATTTACACAATGCAATAATTGCATCAACAATACATAATAAACATATTCAGAAATGGATTGATAAATATACAGTAACAAATATTTGGAATTATAATTCATTGATACTGCCTTATAAACTTTTTGGTATGGTTAAACATCAAGATATAAGAATAGTTACAGGAAACAAAATATGCTCGACACATTGGTCTACAGTTAATGAAAAAATAATGTCTTTTGATACTAAGGATACTAAGGATACTATTTGTATGCATTTATGGGAATCATCATCTATATTATTATTGAATTCAGATATGTATAAGCGACTATGTCTGCATACTCGCGCTTAGATCATTAAGTAAGAAGTAATTAAAAGACAAAACTGTAAGTAATTATATACTACTAAATAATGTCTTTCATCGTGAATGATATGTTTGAAATAAATAGTGACAAAGTGCAAATTATAACAGACTATAATAATAATAATAATAATAATAATGACTATAATAGTATTTTTGAGAACATTAGCATAAACAATTCTAATGCTAATGATATCAATAATTCTGATAAGGAGCAAATAGATATAATAGAAATGACTGATATAAATACTAATACTGACATAAATACTGACATAATATTTGGATTAGATGATAATACTTATACTCATACTCATACTATTGATGATACACATAATACTGATGAGAAAGCAAAGATAATAGAACCAGAAAGTAATAGATTATCTAATATTATTAATTATATATATATGCATTGCTTATCGTGTTTATCATGTTTATTATGCGTATCGTGCTGTTGTAAAAGAGATCATTGTGACTAAAAAAAGAACATAAAAGTAATAAAAGTAATAATAATATAAAGTAATAAAAGTAAAAGTATGGCCTTTGAACTCTTAAATAAGTTATGGGTTGGTAATGATAATAGTGGAGAAGATTATGATTTTATAGCTTCGAAAGGTATACACACTCTTATTAATATGAATTCTTTTGGATGTATATCTGTTTCTACAGTTAAACGTGTTTTAACATGTGAATCTCCACTAAGTAGTATTGTCGATGCACTTATATTATGCAATGAAGAAAATAAACCTGTATTAATTTATGGAAGTTCTCCACAAAATTATATATCAATTGAAGTATTCAATGCTCTGATACAATTTTTGAGAACAATATTTCCTTCAATGTCGTATGATTATTTATCAAAGTGTTTATATTCAAAAATTCCAAAAGAATGTTGGGAACCATTACGATAAATACTTTAATTATTTTAAATACTTTAAATACTTTAAATACATTAAATACATTAGATTAATTTTCGCCCTCATCAACATAATCTTCTTCGTCATCTTCATTAGACTCATCAACCGTAGGAGGATCGACTGTTGATTTTCCTCGTCCTGTTGGCTTTGGAGCCTCTGGCTGATGGCTGTTAGAATTATCATTAGAATTAAAGCCATCTTGGTCTTGATCTTGCTCTTGGTCATCTTCCTCTTCAGGATCAACAGTGATTGCACAAATCTTAAGATTGGGACCTCCAACAGCAGGGAAAACAACAACTTGTTGTCCTGTCCAGCGAACTCCCCAATTGCTTTGAGTAGACCAAATTGATGCATATGCAACACATATAAGATAACTGTTTTGAGGAATAACCTTAGTTGCATAATTTGGAGCATTTGGATTTGTAAAGTCAATATTCAATGGAGTTGTGCGATCAGAATGATGGAAAAATGTTGTATGATACTTATTCTCTGTTCCGAATTTGGTTATTGGCTCAGTAACCTTGCATCGAAAAGTATCTGGATAAGTTCTATCATTAACAGTATTTCCCTTAAAAGTAGAACGCACAAATCTATTTTCAATGACGTCACGAGACAATTGTTTTCCTGATTTTCCTTGGCCGACCCAAGAAAGAACAGATTTATCTGTGGAACACGCCTTATCAAGAAGGACATTATCAAATTCTTCAACAACCTCCTTGAAATGCTCAGTTTTAGCAAGAACATCCTCTTTCACACCATCAACATCGAACGCAAGAGAAATAGACCACTTATCATCTTGTAATGATTCTTGTGCTGGAACAGTAGCGGGCTGTCCCGTTTTTTGCATCTTAGATGCATCAAATTTAGATAGACCGAATGGTGCACGCATTTTTGGTGTTTGAATACTAAAGGACTTTCCAGTATAACGAATGTTAACAGATTTTCCAAATCCGCTCTTATTGTCCTTTGGAGCACTTAGAACAATGTTTTGTTCTGTCATATCAGAAGGCTTGAGTTGAGATGCACTGAAGATAACGAAATTAGACATATTTGATTGTGTTTTTAATGTGTTTTTATTGTGTTTGTTTAAAAATACTAGTTTATTTTTTTAGGAATCAAAAAAATCATTTTTTCTGGGTGGGGGACGTGCCGTCCCCTTGCCTTTGTGGGGACATGCTGTCCCCATAGCCCCTTACCACAACAAAGGCAAGGGGGCTATGGGGGACGGCACGTCCCCCACCCAGAAAAATGAATAAAAATTTTATTTTTTAGTATTTATTGTCATCCATTTGCAAGGTACATTCAGAAATGTCAAACAATACGATTAATTCAATTAATCCGATTAATCCGATCAATTCAATCCATTATATCCATTTTTTTGAGATTATATTTGCATCAAGTGCTGTAGCACTTGCATTTTACATTTTTTCTTATATTTCATTTCAACTACTAGTGAAAAAGATATCTGAACTAGAAACAAAAATGCTTAATTTTGATCAGGAAATATATTCATGGTCGAAGGATGCTAAAGATAGAATTGATACTTTATGTGATCGATTTAGTTATATTGAAGATAAGTTCGTTGAAGAAGATGCTATTGAGGATGCTGTTGAAGAAGATGCTATTGATGAAGATGCTATTCATTATACTGATCATACTGATCATATTGAAGATAGATTTTCTTATTACCTAGAGACAGATTTAACTGTATATAATCCAACTGTTTCAACTTATCCTGATGACAAATGTTCCAATGAGTATGCCGAGACTATGTTTGAAAATTGCACCAATGATTATGACGTTTTTCTTGCAAAGTATATCTATTACACTAGATTTGAAGATTATGACAATCTTGCTGTTATGGATTTGCATGTTCGAAATTGTCAGACCTTGAGTAACATCGTTGAGAAAGTAAATGATTCTAGTAATAATGAATATATGATTGATTATTATGAAGAGAAGATTGGGAATTCATTTGAGAATTCATTTGCTAATTAACGAAATATAAGTATTAACTATGGATACTAATTAATGATAGTTACTAATTAATGATATTAATGATATTATAGATAAAGTACTTTGTTCTTAGATAATAATAGAAAATACTTCTTAAGTATATAGTATGAATGACAACACTAAATCCTGTTCAGGAAGGTACTACATGTAAAATCGAAAAATTAGCAACTAGCGGAATTAACACGATTAAACAGAGTATTGAAGATAAAATCAAATTGGTAAAAGATAAGATACAACAAGAATATAACATTAGTGTAGATGATAATATTCAAAAAGCAAAAGAAACTTACGCAAAGAGGCCGGATATTAATTATTTAATTGGAATATTTGTAATATTTGCACTCCTTGTTGGTTTATATTTTGTATGGCCTTATTTAGGTGCCTCTAATTCATATATTTTTTCTGAAGCAGATTATTTTAGTTCATTAAAAAATCCGTCAAGTGCATTTCATTTAAAAGATCTTGGTAAAAGTCAACTCATAATAGATTCTCTTCAAAGATATTTTGCATATTTTAAGTTAGAACCATATTCTCTTCAAGCACAAGGTCTTGATGATATAGCAAGAGGAGTTATTTTCTTACCTATATTGTCATTTTTAATCATATACATAGTTCCTCCCCTTGTAATAAGTTACATTTCATGGTTTGTTTGGAAATATTTCTCATATGTTAAAAAAGGCTTATGGGGATGGTTTCTAATGTTATATGATTATGGAACGACACTTATTGAAGGTACATTAGCACAGAAATGGTATATAAGATGGGTAACAGGTTGGAATCAAAGTAGTCCTGATTTTGGTACTTATTTTGATAATTGGAAGAGACAGTATGTTGATGTGCCTGTTTATGAAGAGAAACTTAAATATGTTGAGATGTATTATGTTGCAAAAGAGAAATATTTTAGTAAACCTTATTTTGAGTATATAACAAAACCAACACAGAAATTACAAGTCAATGCAAAGTTTGTAGAACAAACTTTCTTCAGTAGATTTTTAGAAAATCTAATTGTTAAAATGGAAATATTAAAACATAACATAATTGATGTTCCTCGGAAATATGTTTATAAGGCTATTTTAGAAACAAACCAAAAGACAAATGATATATTTGGTCTTAGTGAATCAAATAAGTGCAATTGTCCTACGAAAAAAAATCAGGAACAACAAGGCCAACAAAGTCAAAAAGATCAGAAAGGTCAGAAAGATCAGAAAGGCCAGAAAGAACAAAAAGGTCAGCAAGAGCATCTAAAGACATGCACACAAGTAGACAAAACTTTAAATGTTATTCTCAAATATTCTACATTATTATTAATATGCACATTCCTAATAATGCTTGCCTTATATATTTTTAATAACTCAGTATTTTTTACTATATTTGGATATATCGGGAGAGGACTCGTTTCATTAAGATTAAAATTGTTACCAGAAATGCTTCTCTCTTAATACCCTTCTTGAGGATATTAAGAGAGAATTATTTCTTTCTCAGAATAACTCCGTTGTATGGATATAATAATGGAGTTGGAGTGCATTGCATATTCTTTCCGGGGCCTTTCAATCCTCTATCATTAAATATAGTTTTTGAACATATAGCATACTTATTACCTGCTCCATCTGCTCTCACAGAGCCTATGCATCTACAATATTTCTCAGCAAATATCTTAATTATTTTGAGAGTTCTCTCGTCTTCTGTTAATCCTGATAATCCTGATAAATATTGAATCATATCTTTGCCATTTATACCACTTGCACCATTTACACGCATATTCTTTAATATTAAATGCAATTCATCATCATTTAATTCAATAAGCGCACGAATATTATCAATTTCATACTTTTTTAACATTTCGTCTTCATTATTTAGATCAGTTGGCATTTATTTCCTATACTACTATACTACTATACTACTATTATTAATCTATTATTATAATATAAAATGGGTAATATATTCGTACGATATGACTATGATTATAACAACTTCTACACAGGACTAATTACATACATTAATCATCAAAGATATATTGGACAATTTAAGTATAGATTTTTTACTCATAGTGACCTTATTTATGGTGGTAATGAAATATCAGTAGGTTCAATGAATTGTAACTTATTACATAAACTATGTCCGGTTACAGACGTGACAAGTGATCCTTTAATGAAAGACCTTAATGTAGGTGATATTTATATTTTTGGAAGTTTACCATCATTTAGTGCAAATAAATTGAAAGCTGATACTGCATTGTATAATGTTTCGAAAAAAATGTGGGTAAAGAAAGAACAAAACGCAGGTCTTGTCCCGTTTATTGAATATATGGGACAGATAATTCTAGAATCAAAGGAATATAAACCTTCAGGTTTATGGGCACTTAGTAATGCTATTAATCAAGTTGAATTTATGAAAGGCAAAACTGCCTAATTTTTTAAAGGCATTTAGGTATTTTTCCTACATGTTCCTGCACCATCCTTATTCTTTTTACATCCTGCTCTATAATTTTCTATAATTGTACATCGTTTTGAAAAAGAGATACAATTACAATTTATTGAATCTTTAACATGTTTTTCCATGTAATAAATTAATTCTTTTGCTTTGTCTCTTGACATTAAATTTTCAGATAGATTGTATTTGAATGACAATATTGCATTTTTGGCAGAAATAAATGGCAATACATGTGGTAAAACGAGTAAAAATTGAGCGTATCCAACTATCCTTTCAAGAGCATCTTCATCAAATTTCTCAGGATAATTAAAATAGATACAATAAATGAAGTCCCATCCGGGCATATGTGTACAATTTGATTTATTAATTTCTGCAACATAATTATTGTATTTTGCATATATATCTGAATATTTTGGATCTTCTTCATGAAGGAATCCTTGATTTCGTAGTTTATTATTAACTAAATTGTGTATATCATAAAGCCATTTACATAATTTGTCTTTAGAATCTAAATAATTATCAATTGGTAATTTTTCACCATATTCTTTAAATGATATCCTGCAATATATGCAAGGAAGAACAAACCTCAAACATTTGAAAAAACATCCATATATGTATTTATCATTAACCGTGGGTTTATTAGGATAACCTGCTACTATAGAATGAAATAACTTCCATCCATCTGGACCCCAAAATCGTGTATCCATAAAATTTCTTTAGTCTGTTAATTGTAATAACAGTAATATATAATATTACTGATAAAAAGAATAAAAATGCTATTAAAAATGCTATTAAGTGCTATTAAAAATGCTATTAAATGCTATTATGTTATTAAAAATGCTATTAAAAATATTTTATCATATTAATTATATTAGTATATAGTTTTTTTAATTGGAAATGTCGACATCAATAGAGAAAAAAGTTCAAGATGATCTTAATGATTTGCTAGAAGAAGATTTGTACAATATTAATACTGAATACAAAGAATGGAATATTGTTAAACGTCTTATTGATAAGTATTTTAACATTCATAACATTAAAGTTAATATGATTGATCTTAAAATCGAGGACAAAATTAATGATAGGTGTGTTCTTACTTATATTTACATTGCAAGCAATCCTGAAGTTGCTCTACGCAACATATATGAAGGCAAAGTAGAATCAGATTATATAATGATTGACATAAATGAAGGACATAAAGCAACTGAAGAAAATAAAGCAACTGATGAAAATAAAGCAAATGAAGAAAATAAAGCAAATGAAGGAAAATTGGTATTCTCATTTCTTATTAATTGCGAAGAACCATTTATAACTTTATCAATTGATAACAATGATGATTTTAGTATAGTGGCAAAGCAATTTATGACTGTATTATTAATGGAAATTGAAAATTATTGCAAAATCTTGTTTAATAAGATTGACATGGAAAATAAACAATCACAACAAAAGACTGAGAATGTTAAGTTGAATGGTAACATTGCTACTATTGAGTATTATGAAGATGTGAAATATATTATTGGAATATACACTGGTCAAAAATCAAATTATTATGATATTAGTGTTTTATCTAAATTAGCATCAAATATGGTCACATTTTCTAAAGAAGAACAGAAATATTTGTTGAACAAGACATTAAATGTTCCATTATCAAGTAATAAATTTATAGACAATTTGCCACTAGATAGAATGAATTGTTTAGATACACTTTTAATGTTATTGACCGATCCTATGAATTTTATGTGGACATGCTTCTCAAGAAACACATTTCCTAAAGATCTAAAGATCAAGATGAGTCTTGACAAGACATATCAGTTAGATCTTTATATTAAGAATTATGGATGGATTAAAACTGAAGGTAATATGGATGACATCACATTTTATGAAAAGTTTTTTTGTAAATTGAAAGATGTTTTAAGTGCTACTTCTACTGATACGAATACTAATAAGAATGCTTCTACTAGTACCACGAATACTTCTTCAAATAGTACTAATACGGCTGATACGGCTGATACGGCTGATACGACTATTGCAAATGCTGATAAGAAATTAATACCAGATACGATTGAAACATTTCAATCGTATAATTATACTAAGCTATTAGCTGAAGCACTACAGCCTAATAATAATCAGAGTAATAATCAGAGTACTAATAAGAGTAATAATGCTCCGCCAAGTAATCAGCCAATAACTAGCACACCATATTCTACTGATTTGGATAAAAGCCAAAGTAATTTGGATCGAATCAAAGATTTTAAAACACAAATACCAAAACAATATCAGGAAGATTATAATGAAATGATAAAAAATATTGAGGATATTGAAATGATAAATAAGTTCGTTAATCTTATGGCAAATGTTGATAAGTCATATTATCCATCTATGATAAGTTTTTTAGCTAAAATTCTTTTAGCCTCTTGAGTCTCTGGAGTCTCTTGAGTCTTTTTCTGGAAAACCCATAAGGGTTGACTCATAATATCACCGAAATTGTTACATCTAAGTCCCTTTGAAAATTTCTTAATAAATTTGGTTGGTTCAAGTAGTTTTTTATTTTTTTCTGCTCTGATTTCAACAGTTTCACTCATTTTATCTTCTTTATCTTTAACGGCGAAACCATATACTCCAACAAATTGCCAATTTAGTGTACTTTCAACCCATTGAACTACATTTTGCACATAATTCAATGATCTATCTTGTGTTATTTTTTTACCAGAAGAATCAATTTTGCCTTTTACATCTATATCGTTCATATGTAAAAATATCCATGCACCATCTTCTAGAACTGTATTGCTATTTCTTAAACATGTTTTAAGAAAATCGTCCAACCACATTTTCAATGTAGGATATCTTACAGATGATTGAGTGTTTTCAGTACTGTATATCTCTAAATCAAAAAATGGAGGACTAGAAAATAGACAGTTATATGTTCCTCCGCTCTGAGTACTTAGGAAATCCTCAAATGGTAAACAATGAACGATTTGCTTCTTTGTAGGCTCTGTAGTCTCTGTGGTCTCTGTAGTCTCTGTAGTCTCTGTAGTCTGTAGTGTTCCATATTTATCAATAATCTTTTTATATGGTTCTACTAATGCAGTATTTGGGTCACATGCAGTATATTCTACATCAAGAGAACAACATGCAAGAAGTCTATCACCCCATCCAGCTGAAATATCAAGAACTCGAACATTTGTTAAGTCTTTAAAGTAATCTTTAATCACTTTAACAACAAGATTTGATGCAAATGAAGCAGGAATTCCTAATCGAAATAAAGATAATGCGCATTCATGTTGAAGACCAAGATAATTAGTTTCACTTGGAGTGCCACCCATATCAACTGGAAGATTAACCAGAAGATGAGTATCTTTATATGTTATCAATTGTTTACCTGCCTGAGAAAGCACTTTATCTTTATTCTCTACCCAGTAATCATAAGCAGATAGTGAATCGTACCGACGACTGTGAATTCTTGCAGACATTGAATATTTACTTGATAATGAATGACATATGTTCATTATATCTCTATCTATTATGTATAAGCCTAAATATTTACTTTTTGGTGGTTTAAATTTAGATAAATATATATAATTGGTTATCTTTTCAAAAGTTACACCTGATGCATTTTTTATAGCATCAAATGATATCTCTTCTGGTGGTAAGATTTCATATGGATATTCTATCGTTTTTAAATATTCAATAGATTGTTCATAATTCATTCAAATATAAATAATTTAATATAATAATTATAATAAAATATTATGTATTTTGAAATTAGCATTTTTGATTTAATAATTTGTATTTGATGGTTTATAATAACTTAACTTATTTGAAATGTATAAACTTTTAGTGTAGTTGTTTACGTCATCTAATATAGTACCACAAAATAGACTATCTTCTCTCCCTCGATATTGTTCTTCCTCTATGTATTTATATTTTAGAAGCAATGAGCTTTTAACAGATGACTGTGAATGATGAATTCTTCCATATGATTTGCCAACAAATCGTGCACATCCACTAAAACATCTTCGTAAACACCCATAATAACATTTGGGGAACATGCTGTCCCCCATAGCCCCCTTGCTGAGGGACATGCTGTCTCCCTTGAGGGAATTTTCTGATAGTGTGGGATATGTTGTCCCATTGCAATCGGACTCTTTTACACTAATATCATTAACATTATAATCATAATCATAATAATCATGTAAGAGAATATTAACATCATAATTTTTAAATCCAAATTGTATTGCTTCTAATCTCTGATGATGCATAATATCATCAGCATCTATAAATGTTATAATATTAGGAGTATTATCGTCAAGCAATAATTTGTTTATAGCAATATTTCTATTTTGTGATGCATTTAACATATTTTCGTGTGTAATAATTATTAATTTGAATGCCTCAGAGATCATAGAAGTTTTTATTTTCTCTATGATCTCCAAGTCATTCGGGACAACATGTCCCTCACTATCAGAAAATTCCGTTGCAAGGGGGCTATGGGGGACAGCATGTCCCTCAGCAAGGGGGCTATGGGGGACGTGCCGTCCCCCACGCACTGAACTACATGATATTACAACAACCTGTGGTTGTACAGTATTTCTTCTTATACTATCAAGTAATCTTGGAATATATTTTATATGACCACTATAACATGGAATTACTACACCTATTGTTGGATTCTGCATTCTATTTTACTCTCTATATTCTCTTCTATTTTACTCTCTATATTCTCTTCTATTTTATTCTTTTAATCCAAAGTACTTTATTGAATGATTACCTTGAGTAATTGAATACCTGCGTAATTGATTAGTGAATAGTATTTATGAGCAAATAGTACTACTATTACTATCATAATCGTAACTAATGCCAATTGCATGAGAATTCTCTAATTGTACTTTGTCATTTTGACTAATACTGAGCAATATTACTCTAAATTGTGTTTTGATCAGATCAATAAGATCCTCAGGTATACTATCAAGTGTGGAAAATAGATCATCTACCATCAAAAAGTTTGCATTGTTAGATAACTGATTGAGAACGATGCAAACAACAGTGTTAATAAGCGTTTTCTCTGAATTGCTAGGATAATCAATAACTTGTCCACGTTTACCATCTTGAAATATAGCAACAATATTCAGTTCAATAGCAGTAAGTTTCAGGGATGCATTAATTTGATACTTAAATGTATCAAGAATAGCATTTACGTTATAAACAAATTGATCGACTTTATTTGATAACAATTCATGTGATAACATGTTAAATACTCTGTTACATTCTCTGTATAGTGATAATTTCTCGGTCAGTAATGAATTTTCTTCAATAAGCATTTTCAACTTTTCAGCATTCTGTATAATTTGTTGTTGTCGTTGTTTGATATTTTCAATCTGAAATTTGATAGAAGATAACTCTTGAGATAAAGATTTATTCTTTTGTTCTAGCTCTTTAATCTCTACTTGTAGCAATTTCATCGAATGGTTAATATTAAGCAATTCCTGTTTAATAGGATATTGTTTAACAAATGTTTGATATGCCTCGATTTCTTCACTGATTGTGATAATATCAATATAAGTTTTGAGTTTTTTAATTGAATGCACTATTTGTAATGTATCGTCGTCAGTCTCAGGAGTCTCGAGAGTCTCTTGATTCTCATGTATGTAATTTGCCAGTTTATGCAAAAGTTCATTAAATCTTTCCTCTTTTTGTTGCAGATCATCATGTTCTTCTAGTTTTTTCAAATGCTGTGTATCTTGTGTATCTTGTGTATCTTGTGTAGGCAATTGATCTAATTGATCAATTAGATCAATTAATTCAATATATGTCTTTTCTGTGACTAATCGATCGCTTGTTCCAGCAATGAATGGAAGTCCTTGAATTAGATTTTTAATTGCTGAAGCCTTATTAGAATTATTAGTCTTATTATTCTTATTTGTAGTAATTAAAGGAGTGCTTATAATAGCTGAATCAATAGACTCTACTGAACTAGTTAAAGTCTCTGTAGTACTACCGTAGTCATTACATGTGTCAAGTTTTTCCAGTTCACTAAGAATATCATTAATGTCAATAACGTCACTATTATTGACGTCATTAGTATTGTCTTCAGAAATACATGTATCTGCAGTAATTGTGTCCAAATAAGGCAACCATTTCTTTAACTTTTCATCACTACGTGCTATATTAGTAGTATTAGTAGTATTATTGTGTAATTGTACAGGTAATTCACTCTCTAAATTAGTAATAAGTTCTTCAATCTGAGATACTTTCTTGTATGCCTTACTTTCAATTATCGTGATTCTGTCAAATGATTTCAACTTTTTCTGCAATTCGGTAATTGTTAAAATCGCTTGATCAAGACTACAATTATTAGCACTATTAGAACTATTAGCTTCGCATGCATTTGTAGGAAGTAGTTGTGTTTTTTCTGTTTCTAATAGTAATAATTTCTTATAAGCTAATTCTTTTTCTTGCAAATGTGTCTTTATTGACGATATCTCTACTTTAATAGAATCATGTTTCTGATTTAACACTTCATACAGAGAATTTTCAACATGTGAAGAATCATTATAATGTTGATCTTTTAATGCCTCTAATTTTCTGATAGTTTCAATATTCTTTTTGATATTATTATCAATGTCTACAACTGTTGCATTAACATCTACTGTATTAAAGTTATTAGAGCCATAAAATAACTTATTAAATAAATTATAGCACGATGTTGAATCTAGTGAAAATAGATCTATTGGAAATGTCAATGGAAACATATCTTGAATAAGCATAATTGTTTCATATTCATTACCACGAACTGTTAAGTCACAACTTTGAGGATTATTTGCTGATTGAAGAGTTTTAAGAGTTGTTGAAACATGTGTCTTTTCAAGACGTTCTTGTACCTTGATATCTTTAGTTATAACATATGTAACATTATCACATGTGATATGCAATTCAATAAGCCCCTGCCGACATCCAAAATGCAAAATGTTATTACCTTTCAATGTAGTTAATACATCACTCACTGCAAATGTTATCATGTTTATAATTGATGTTTTACCTACAGCATTTTGTGCACATATATAATTAATACCTTCTTCAAATTGTATATCATTCAGAATATCAGATCCATATGCAAAAACATTTTTGAATTTAAGTCTAATTGGTGTCCATGCCTTATTAATACTCTTCTGGTCTCTCTGACTTCCTTTTGCCTCTTGTTGTGCCTCTTGTTGTGCCTGTAACTCATAGAAAATAGACAATACTTCTTCAACCTTATCAGGATTTGCCTTATCTCTGATAATATCCGTCGGATCTAAATTAGAAGAATATCCTTTATTAATATTTGTATAAACAGGTGGATTCTTTGTAATTTTTAATACGAGTTTTCCTTGTGATCTATCAAGATAATAACCGTCAGATAACAATTTCTTAAAAATAGGGCCATTTGTACTAATAGAACGATTTGTGAGAGGATTAATAACACTAGAAACACTCTGTGATGTTTGTGATGTCTGTGACTTATGCGATTGATTGGAAATACCCTGTGGGTGTGATTGTGCCTGTGAGTCTTTAACGAGAGTGTTTGTAGACATATCATGATGATATCCAGATTGAATTAATTTGTTGTAAACACCCTTTCCGACTAGAATTTGTTTGTTTGTCTCTGGATTGATCACTTTATCCATTTTTGATAAATTATAATAAGGTAAGAAGACATTTTATGGTCTGCAAAAAAAATTTAATCAATTTTTTAACAAAGTGAATTATAATATACTTTGTAATTGTAAATTAATGACTTAAAGACGACCAAAAAGACGACCAAAAAGACGACCAAAAAGACGACCAAAAAGACGAGCAAACGTTGTGGAACTTTTGTTAAACTTTTAAAATGCCAGAATTTTGGAGACTCATTTTAAATTTGCTTTTTTGGTTACGATCTCTTAAATTTTTAGAAAAACAAAAAAATGTGTGCGGACATCAGAAATCCTGACATCAGAAATTTTTCCTGACATGGCTTTTCCAAAGGAAAATTCTTGGAAAAATTTGTCAGGAAAAATTTCTGATGTCAGGATTTTTTTCGCCATCAAAGTTTAACAAAAAAGTTTAACAAAAAGCAAAGACATTATTTCTGAATAAAATAACTCCTCATGTTCTAGTTAAATTGTTTTGAGCATGTTGATCTCATACCCCTTACAAATTTCTTTTCAAAGAATATAATTAATTTATAGAAATAGAAAATGCAGACAGCAGACACTACAATTGAAGGAAATATATTCACTAAATGTTATAGATCAGGAACCAACTTTCATGGAGATATTGTCGATGAGTCATTTATTGAATCAGAATTTAATAGTCAAATGAATGCTTATGAGCAAGGAATAGCACCTAAACCATTAAAATATTATACACAATCTTATGAACAAGAAGAACAAGAGGAACAAGAAGATCAAGAAGAAGATATAAGTTATTGTTTAGACATGGAAGTAATTGAGGGTAAAAATCTTAAACAAGTTATTGATGAATCTGTAGATGCACAAGTGAATACTGATGCCCGTATGAATATATTGAAATATCATTTAAATAATGGTTTGGCAGATGTATTTAAAATATTTAGTTTTAAAACAGATGTTCAAGGTTGGGATGATGGACATAAAAATATCATGTTAGCAAATAATGGTAAATACTACATAATAGATTTTGGACAAACTTTTTTAGAGGATAGAGATATAGATGAACGTTTTTATGAATATATTACTCATATAGGAATGTATTTTTTTGAAATAGTAGGAATTAATAAAGTTACTTGTAAATTTTTAGATGAATATATTAAAGAAGATATTAATAGTGGATTTTTTGATGGAATGAAATTAAATATGGAATATTCAAGATATAGCGGGTGTAAACGTTTTAACTAATAAGTTTATTGTTTAGGTCTTTAATAACTGCGGATATTTAGCATATAACTTAAGTATTGCTTGTTCTTTCATCTTTGCTTCAATTTCTAAATCAATTGCAACATTATATTTCTCCATAAGAATAAATAACAATAATGGTAACTCTGATATGTAATCAGAATGTGCACCAAGACATTTGTCTGGTGCCTGTTCACTTATATGCATAACAGGTCTGCGTCCCTTCCATGTAGCAATAATTTCAGGCCATAATTCACTTATGCCTCGTTGAGATCCAGCCCCATATTGCACATTCCAACATTCATAGTGATGAAAATCAAATACAACAGGAATACCTACTGCGTTTGCAATTTTGAGTACATCATCTGTATTGTAACATGTTTCACAATTTTCAATAACTAAACGTCTTTTTACATTATCTGGCAATAGTTGAAACTGTTCAATCCAGCGCTTAATAGTTGTTTCTTTATTTCCGTATGTACCGCCACCGTGAACAATAATAATACTGTCATCATCTAATTCCATTGCATCAAAAATATCTGCATGATGTTTAAGATCTCTAATAGTACTTTCAAAAACATCTACTGTTTGCGCTCCAACTTGATTATATTGTCCCGGATGAAATAAGATACGATGCCCAAGACTTTTAGCTAACTGTCCCATCTCTTTAAGTAGAGGTCTTGCAAAATCAATATCGTATGATTCACACTCTTTATCGGTAAAATGAGGAAACATGTCACTACTTAATCGAAGACATTTGATACCATTTTTTGCATTCCATTGTATTAGATGACGAATATCAGAAACATTTTTAAGTGCTAAGTCTTTAGCTTTTTGAACATTATATGTTCGTCTAATACAAGTTCTTGAACAAAAAATATTTTGTGTTCGCAAAATAGTATTAATGCAAACAAGACCAAGTCTTAAATCAATCTTATCATAATTTGGTTTCTTAATTGACAGTTTCAACATAAATATCTAATCGCACAAATATTTATTCAAGAACTTTTTTTTCCATTTTTTATTCTTTGGAGGTGTTTAGAGTGTTTTTAGAGTGTTTTAGAGTGTTTTAGAGTGTTTTTAGAGTGTTTTAGAGTGTTTTTAGAGATTACAAAGCAAGTAATTTATCACATTCTTAGGTATTCTTAGGTATTCTTAGGTATTCTTAGGTATTCTTAGGTATTCTTAGGTATTCTTTAGTCTTTAGGTATTCTTAGGTATTCTTAGGTATTCTTTAGGTATTCTTTAGGTATTCTTTAGGTATTCTTTAGGTATTCTTTAGTCTTTAGGTATTCTTAGGTATTAGGTATTAGGTCTTTAACGACACTTTGGACATGTTGATGTTTGATAAGTATTGCCACGTGATTTGGCAAAATAGTATCCATGTTTGTTGCATTCCTTATAGAATGTATGACGCGTTCCACACTCACAAACCATTAATTGTGTAGATGCAGGAGATTTTGGATTGCTTAACACACTAAATGGTACTTCATGTTGCACTCCACACTTACATGTAGACCGCCACCAGATTTTTGGCTTTTGACTTTGAGTGTTCTCATGACTTCTTAGAGGTTGCTCATGACTTCTTTGTAATGAGCTTTGCCATGATTGAAGAACATATGAACAAATGCTTGATTCTAGGAGAAGTTGAGTATTGGTATCACGACTGTCAACTATCACTTCTGGTGAATATGTTCCAAAATCAAAAACTCCAGAAGATAGATCAAATGAAAACACAGGAATATCAAAAGTCGCAATAACAGCTTCATTTGCTGAAACCCACATATTCAGTCGCACAAGCAACTGATTTTCGTATGTTCCGTCATTGTTTAACAATCGTTGCCATGTACTATCTATCGCATTTTCGTATTGAGAATTGATATCTTGTGGAACTCCTGATACAAGCCACTTGAAAAAATTGTGTGCCTTAAATCGTGCAGAATCAATATCTGATTCTCCAACACAAAACATGCTAGCACCATCTTGTGCGTAGAGGTAGATATCGTTATCCTTATCACAAAACAGTGAATTTGATAAGATATGTCCAAGAATTTGAAAACTTTGATCAGTATCAAAACCTGCTTCGGTATTATCAAGTTTCCAGAAGAAATATGACCACTTGATAGTGACTTCAACATTCTCTGTATAAAGAGAATCTTCGTTAGTGTCACCTGTAGCATTATCGGTCAGCTCTAGCACCGAATTGGCGGTCTTCTTATTATCGTTCCATTCAAGATTCTTTGTAGTATTCGTGATAGTAAAAGTAATTTCATCAAGATTCTTAAGATCTTTAAGATCATTAAGAGACAGACAAAACTTATCATCAGATTCATGTTGATTGATTGCAAATGATGGATTCAAATATCCGTACATGCATGCAAGTGCATCAGAAAGACTATGACCAACACCGTATGCTTTTGTATTTTTGAGTTGGAAATTAAAGTTGTCATCGAAGCTTGTAACGATATCTCCGAGACTTGTTGGATTGAAGTTCTTACGTGAGAGAATATCGTATACACGATGCTTGTATTCAGCAATGCACTGAGGAATCTTGAGCGAGAATTGGTTTATTTCAATTGCCATGACTAATGACCGATGACCAATGACTAAAAGAGCAATAATTTTATACATAAGAGAAATTTTTAATCATTTTTCTTCGTTACAAAGTATATTATACCTCGTTAAAATATGAGCGTTGTAATAAATAAGTTGTTAATTAATTTAACTCTAGATAAGATTTTGATACCTAGTGATACGATTGAAGATCATACAAATAATATTTACAATCTTTTAAATAGAGAAAACTTTAGTGAGGTTAACATTTATATCGGAAAAAGTTCATTACAAATGTATAATATAAATTCTTATGAATTTGTAAAGAAACAGCGATCAATATCAGACTTCTTAAGTACTTTAAGTACTTTAAGTAATTCAAGCTATTCAAGCGGATTGACTGAAGACATGATAACATATTCTAAGAAAAATCAACAGAGAGTGAAAGATTTAACTGCAAGACGCAGAATAGCCACAACTGGTTCTAAAAGTAAAGCACTTAATCAAACGCCTAATAAAGCACTTAATACACCTAGCAAAGCATCAAATACAATAAATATGCCAAAAGAAACAGCTAATTACAATAAAAAACTACTAAGTTTGTTAACATACATAAGCACTCTAAATGCTCAAGAAGGAAAAACACCAATTATTGTCAATATTATCGGTAATGCAGTTGCTATGGAGGATTTATTATCTGATACGACTAACATTGCTAGAAAGTGGTCACATATGCGGATCTCATTGTGGAGCATATGATGGTAATGTTATAATTTATAATAGTTTTACATTAAATGGTGAAAACATTATCTCACGTGATAGATCATCAGGTGAATATTCAGATGGCTTATCTGTTGTGGAATATTATCTCAATAGAAAGAAGTATAACTTATTATCAAAGAAGAATGAAGACTTTAGTGTTAGTTTAGATAAAGTTAAAAAGGCATTTGACAAAAGATATTGGTCACTGCCACATCATGTTAACAGAAAAACATTACCTTTATTAAGCGATTACATAAAATACATGGCAGATCCTTATCCACTGGTGACACTCTAAGTGGGGGACGTACCGTCCCCCATAGCCCCCTTAGGGGGACAGCTGTCCCCCATAGCCCTTTTAGGGGGACAGCTGTCCCCCATAGCCCCCTTGCTTAGTAGTTTTTGGGAATGTTTCGAGAAAATACAAAAATACAAAAAAATATACAAAAAATAAGTAAAAAGTTCACTAAATAACTAAGAATAAATCATGTCATCATTGTTCAGTGTTCTTTTAACACATAAGCTGAAAAGCATGGTCGGTTTTAATGACAAAAAAGAGATACCACCGGAAAAAAGTCACGTTGCTGAAGATTATAAAGAAAGCATAAAAAACAGGGAAATTGAACAACATGCACGTAAGTTGGAAAGAGAAAAGAAGCTTGAAGCAATTAGAGAGAAATGTAATATAAAAACAAAGTAATTTCAAGTATATATGATGAATGGATCATCAATGTTAGTATTTTTGTTAGAATACTGTGAAGGTTGTTGTAAAAGTGAAATTTTACAATTGCATTTAATTAATGGTAGATGTCCAATAAAATATAATATTCGTAATGTACAATATATATTAGATGAGTTAAAAATTCTGATAAGAAATTCTTAGAAAAAATGAATCTTATAATAGACACACATGTTCCATCGTTTGATCGATTAACTGAAATAAGGATGATGTTTTTATATGAAATGACAGATGAAAGATATTTTGAATTATGTCAGAAGCATAGATGCTAGTGAGGGGACATGCTGACAGGGGACAGTTGTCCTCCATCTGTATTATCAGATGATGTGCTTGTTTCTCTTTTTACAAATAAGGTTAATGTTGAAAGAACTGTCGCTAAACCTTGAACATAAGGAGTATAACTATTAACTTCTTCATTCTTTGATGTTTGCAAGACAAGAGCGGCAACGGATGATAAACAAGCAAGAAGTTTAATCGGATGGTCAAATGCTCTAAGAGCATTTAGAAATCCGTCTGAAGCATAGCTAGCAATACTAGCACTATTAAGCTCTGTCTTAAACCCACATAAAAATAGATTACATAATATCCATCCACTTCCGTCATGTGTCTTACCACAACCAACACAAGCACGAATTTTTTGAGATACTCCAACTTTATCAACACAATCCGGAATAAGTATCCAGCCGTCATCGCAATGATCACAAAACTGATCTTCATTCATGTAATTTACTCCAAGTGCTCCTAATTCAGATTGAGCATCAAAATGACCAAGTCTGGCGGCCTTCATGATATAATTATTACCTTTGTATTTTTGAGAAGATAATGCATCTATTGTTAAATAGATCTTTGCCATCAAATAAGAAGAATGTTTATCATTTTCTTTTGATGACAGATCTTCAAGTATCTTAATACCTTTGAGAATATTACGTGTATCTTTACCAAATGCAGCACTAAAACATTGTGGAAATGTCTTTGCAGGATCAAAAGGACAAACCCCGACATTATATAAAGCATAAACTATTCTGGCAAGTGGGTCGCTGTTCTTTAGTCTCGCATACATTTCACTGTGCATAGTATGCGAATTTGTTGTGCCTTGTATCATAAGAATTCTATTAACAAGATTATCATCAATCGTTTCTTCGCTTTGAGTATTTTGATTATTCTGATTATTCTGGTGAGTATTTTGATTGCTTTGATTATTCTGGTGATTATTCTGAATGCCTTGAGTGCTCTGAGTATTCTGAACGTTAATAGCACTTGGACTTACCGGAGTATTACCTCCAATATCAATATCTGCATAGAAATCATAATCCCCCATTGCCAAGAGATATATTTGTGATTCAATTCCAATTGAAGAAGATGTTCCTTGAATAGGAGAAAGTGTCCGGAATAATTGTCTTGCTAATGAATAGTTTCCAGATTCATACAAGACTTTACATTTATCTATTGATACATTAATAGAATGTTGTTCAGTGATAGTATTATTAGTGATAGTATCAGTATTATTAGTATTAGACATTTTCTTTAAGAGATAATTTTAAGTTGTTTTTTATTTATTAATTTTTTGAGGGGACGAACGTCCCCCACCCCAAGAGTATAATCTTTCGCATGTTAGTACATCGTTCATTGCCCTATGTGCATTTCCTTCTGGTTCTTCTTTAAAAACTAATTTGTAAAGATCACATAATTTATAATATTTGCCATAAATGTCGTGATACATATTGACAGTGCAAACAAATTCTCTTTGTTTTTTATCTGTAAATATGCATTTACCATGTAGTCTGTAATACTCTGCTAAAATAATACTTACATCAAATTCAACATTATGACCAACAATAATATCAACAGTATTAATATCATTATGTAATTTCTGAAGTACATCACTAAGAGATTTACCTGTTTCATTACACATTTCTTCTGTAATACCATGTATTTTTGTCATGTTTGCGTTTATAGTAAATCCTTCTGGAATTATAAGAGATTGAAATTCCTCTCTGTTAACACTATTATTAGCACCACTAGAACTACTAGGACTATCGTAAATTACATAAGCTAATTCTATTAATCTACTATTATCATAAGATTTTAGATTCTTATATAGATCGAAGTAGCCATTAATCCTTTTTGGAATACCAGTAGTTTCTGTATCTAAGATCATGATTCTCTTGCATTCTTTGGCATTGTTGCTGTTTTCCTTGGCATTGCTGGTGTCTTCTTTGGTATTGTTGAGGTCTTCTGTTGCACTAGTGTCTTCTGTAGTGTCTTCTTGATCCATAATATAATTCTATTTCTACGTTATGTTATGTATATTATGTATAGTATGTATATAATAGTTTGTAATAGTATTTAGTCAAGTAACGTAAATGCCTAATTATAAATCATACATAGTTCCGATAGTTACAGTTGTAGTAATTTTGATGTGTGTGAAAATGTATTCTGAGAACATTTTCACAGAATTAATAAAAGTGAAATCAAATATAGATGATAGAGAATATTATGTCCAAAATTTACCTGACAAGCAACAAGCATCAAACAATTTAGCAATAATTAGAGCAAAGTTAATCAAGATAGTTGATTATTTATACAATAAATATCCTGAAAATCCTGATATAATCAGACTTAAAGGAAATTTCAGGCCAGATAGAATAAATGAAGGATTATCTGATAGTAAATATACATCATATTCTGTAAATAAAGGAGAAAAAATAGTCATGTGCATAAGACAAAGAGATGATCAAAAAAATTTAGTTGATCTAAATACATTAACATTTGTTGCAATTCATGAATTAGCTCATTTAATGACACAATCTATTGGACATGGTGATGATTTTTGGTTTAACATGGAATTTATTTTGAAAGAAGTTCTTCATTCTCCACTTGATGTGTATCAATATCAAGCATTTCATAAAGTTCCACAAAAATATTGTGGAACAACGATAACTGATACACCATATAAGAATGATGAGCCTGCAAATACTCACTCTCGCTGATACTCTCTCACTGATAATTCTCTCTTTTAATAACATGCAAATTATTTTAAAGTACAGCTGAATAATTATTCAGCACTCCTGAAACCATCCATCTACCGCCTAAATCAGTAAAATCAATCTCAATTTTATCTCCAAGGCTGAGACTAGAAACTTTGAAACTCATTGACATTACGCCGTTGTAATATGTATTTTGTGTATATTGACTATTTGGTAAAATTGATGCACTGACGCCAGTATTAACACGGTATAATGAATTACCTCCGGTAACAAAATACACTTCGCCATCTTGGAGATTTGCACTAACGGTTATTGTTATTCCGTTAGCAATAATATTTCCATATGCTCTTCCGGTTCCAAAAGTGAATGTTAATGTATTATTATTAATACCAATATTTCCATTGTCTGTTATGTAAAATGTGTAATGAACTCCTTCGGCAATTGTTGACACGAGTGGAAGATTGATCATAAAAATATCATTGTGTGTATCTGTTTGCATATTGATTCTAAATGTTTGATTAGAGAAGTTAGAGTTATTTATATTATAAGATCTTGAACTATTATTGAAAATAATATCAACTAAATACAATCGACTTAATACAAATTCTGTATGTATTATTGGTACATATAACAGATTACCAACATTACATTTATCACCCAAATATAAATTACAAGCTGTTTCTATATTACCTAGTTGATTACACTGTTCTGGTATTTACTCATCCATTTTTCTATATATATAATTAAGAGAATTATTTTTGGTGGACAGCTTGGGGGACAGCTGTCCCCATACCCCCTCGTTTAGGAGGATTCTGGTTTTGTGGGCAGCTGTCCCCATAATCCTCGATCGCTTTGTAACCCCCTCGCTTGGGGGATAGCTGTCCCTCTTAGCCCTTGCCCAGAAATATTCTGGCTGAAGCCCAATATTTGCTCAACTAGGAATTATGGCAGGAACATTATATTTATATTTTAATCCAATCATAATTCCTAATTGAACAAATATTATTGAATTTACGATATAGATATATTGTACATGCAAAAGAATACCTGATGTAATATATAATGAACAAGCTAACATAATTAATAATAAATATATTACTGATACTGCAACAACATCCTTTGTTTTATATATGTGCCTAATTTGAAATATGTTAGATATGATAAGAATAGATCCTGCCACATATCCAAAAACTTGTGCTATTATTTGATCGTTTGTCATTATCTTTTTAATTAAATAAAAAAATGTAAAAAAATTTTTCTCAACTATTCTTTGAGAAATTTTCACAATGACTCTCATTGGAAAAGGTTCATATGGAAAAATATATGACAAAGTTTCACACATTGAAAAACATATTGGTGTGTATGAATGTGGTACAATGAGTGAAATGTATTTTTTTACTCATTATTGGGAAAAGAAAGATTTTTTAACAGATTTTTATGGCATTGAAATAGATAAAAAATCAGAAACTATTATATTTAAGCTATCAAATGCTGGTAAATCTTTAACATATTGCATAACAACAATGATTCCAATAAAACGATATGCATTATTACCAAGTTTTTTATTTCAATTTGGATCAATACTATCATTCTTAAAAAATAAAAAGATAATTCATTGTGATATAAATCCTAATAATATATGTTTTAATGAAAGTACAGGAAACATAACATTAATAGATTTCGGATTTGCTATTCCGTGTGACGGAGCAAAGAGAATGCATACAGGAACAAGATCTTTTACAAATCAACATTATTACAATAAGATATGTGTCCATGATTATAATTATGATGTATATGCATCAGGAATGACATTGTTTTCATGGATAAATGGATATTATATAGTGTATTATGGTGACACTCTTGAAAAAAGTAAATCTAATGTGTTATATGCTGACGTATTAGATTTTAATTTAATTCTTAATTATTTGTCTTATGATATTCTCAAAGAACTTATTAATTCAAATGACCTTCTTATCATGGCTAATATGATAAAGTATAATTCTCATGTTGATTCAAATGATATTTTTGCATATCAAGGACTTGATGCAATTGACTATTACGATAATCCAGATGATATTAATTTTGATAGAGTGAGACATTATGTAATTGAAGATTCAACTATCTGTTCGACTTGCTCTACATGTTCATGCTATAGCTCTAGCTCTAGCTCTAGTAAAGAAGATATAGGAAGCGAAGAAAGTATAAGACTCAAAGCGCAAAAGAATAAATTATCGAATGAGACTATAGAAAAAAAAATATATGAGTGTTTTCGTAATAATGATTCAATTGATATTGACATTGATATTGACATTGATTACTTAATTGAGTTTTTAAATGCCTCCAAAGATGTCTCACAAGCTGTTTCACAAGATATTCCAAAAAACTACTAAGCGAGGGGGTTATGGGGGACGTTCGTCCCCCAAGCTGTCCCCCACTGAAAGAACGTTTCTTTCAGTGACACGTCTTATTATAGAATCAACTAATTGATCTCTATTCATCTTTGTGTATCGTGATATTCCTAATACTTTACAAAAGTATTTTAATTTATCAATACTTATAAAATATATGTGAGTTCTATTATCAATTGCAAGTTTATCTCTGTTTTCAGGAACAAAATATGTCAAATCCATTACATCATTGTATATATCAAGAACTTTATATTCTCCGGACAATATAACAACATCACCAGTTGAACTTTTCTGATTTCTTAAAAATTCAATCATTCTACGGGAGTAATGCGCATATGACATACAATAATCAATATCAATTAATACATTATCACAAGGAACCTCTATTTTAACAAGAACTTCGTAAGAATATTTGATCTTATTATTAAGTCTTTCAAGTTTCCATGTAGTAAAATTATTTAAAGTTATTGTTTGATTATCAGAATCTAGAAGTGATTCATCTACAGGTTTATATAATATGTATGATTGATTACGTTTAGCTGACGTTAATAATGTTAATGTTTCATAATTGAATATTTCTGAAACTAGTTTATTTCCTTTTTCGTATTTCAATGTATCGTTAATAAAGTTTTTTATCGTTTTATTTGAAAGAATATATTCAATTTCATACATGTCAGTGTATGGTATTAACATTATGTCTGGTATCCTTATATCTAACCTACATAATGGGCATGTAGGTTTAACTAATTGTGTTACACAGTCTCTACAAAATATATGACCGTTTGAGCATGCTTTATATGGATCAATAAAATTTCCAAGACATATAGCACATTCCTCTGCAGAATCTCTAGAATCTCTAGAATCTCTAGAATCTCTAGAATCTCTAGAATTTAGAAAATCATTAGTAGTAATTTTATTCATAATAAAAATTTATTTATTAGTATATCTCCTAATATACATGTATTATAGATTTTTTGCTTAATACGCAATATTTAATTGCTTGGGGGACAGCTTGGGGGACAGTTGTCCCCATAACCCCTCGCTTGGGGGACAGCTGTCCCCATAACCCCTCGCTTGGGGGACAGCTGTCCCCCATAACCCCTCGCTTGGGGGACAGCTGTCCCCCATAACCCCTCGCTTGGGGACAGCTGTCCCCCATAACCCCTCGCATAGGAACATTCGGGACAATTGTCCTCCAAAAAAATGAATTAAATGGAAACATCTTATTTTGAAAATATTTTATTCTCTTCTTTCCTCTTATTCTAAAAACAAATGAAAGAAATTGAAGAAGTTATGAAATTTTTAGAGTCTCTAAATAATCAAATTATTAAAAAAGATAATATTGTAAATAATTGCAGTAAATTAATCTCTACAATAAAATTATTGTTAAATGATCAAGATTTTACAGCTATCGATAATTATAGAGAACTTAAAATTAAATATGTTGATAAGATTGATCAACTTATTAAATATATTGAAGTAGAAGCACCAACTGTTGAAATAGAGCCAAAATTAATAAAACCAAAGCTGAAAAGAGATGAATTTATTGATGTTAGCACAGTAAATGCACCTGTTGAAATTGACATTTATAAACCACAAAGACAAAAACCAACAATCAAATCAAAGGTAGGTGAAAAAGTAAAAACAATTAAAGTATATTCATTAGTAATTGACAACGATATTTACTATCTTGATTGTTCTACATGTATTATATACAACGCAGACGGTTTACAGATAGGTACATTAAATGATAAAAATGTGGTTATAAACGGAATAGTTTACAATTTGCAACCATATGATAAAGATGATTACAGAAAATATCAAAAACTTACTAAAAATCATATTATCTGGGGGACAGCATGTCCCCCAGATAATATCCTTCTGATAGATCGTCTTCAATCACATTAGCAAGACCATTTAAGAAATAATATCCATAATAACAAACATTATAAAGTGAACACATTGTCATATAATTTCTATTATTAAGTTTATTAAATATGTGAATTGAACCTTGATAATAATCTTTTTCCTCGAAAGTGATAATATGTCGCATCGTTACAGCTGTACTAGATGTTTCATGTGTTCTTATGTAACATCTATCAAGTAAACTTTCGAGACGGCGTAATAAATTGACACACATAATACATTGCTCTTTATAATCAGTTATTCTAAGTTTTAAGAAATGGTATTTCTCGCTTTTGATATATTTTTCATATATTATAAGACTTTCATATGTAGAAAATCCTCCAGATCGAGCATTAAACGAACAATTTTGTGCTACTATATCACATGGAACATTTTCTAAATATGAGAGTTTTGTGGATTGTATTCCAAAAGTATTAACTATATGATCAACTGCACTTTCAATTGAGTCAAATACCATAAAATTACTATTGTCAGCATTACTGGCATTATTATTAAATAAAGTTATATCCCAATGCATTGCTATCTTCTTTTTAAATATGCACATATTTATTAATATGTCTTTAGAAGACTCTTTGGAAGAGTCTTTAGAGAAGCGTGACGGATATAATAATGTAACTTCATAATGTGTAAATTTCCCATATGCAGTTGTGTGTCCAATTATCTTACCACCATAAGTAACAATAAGATATAAGAATGTCTTTGCTGATGAATATAATGTTCGTGATGATATTCTAAATTTTGGAAAGTGCCAACAATAGTAATAAGTTCTTTTAAAATATCTCTTAACTCTCTCGAAATTTTTATCATAAACGTCTCTTACAAGAATATCTTTTTCCTTACTACCTGACTTGTGCATATTTGCTTTCTATAGTGTTTTAAAAGGTAAAAAATGATCAAAAATTTTTTTGCTTTGGCTCCGATTACTGTTAGTACATTGAATAATGACATTCAGACCGGAAGCACTTTCTCGCATTCTTTCACAGGACAAAAGATTAACATTTACAAGCACACTTTATGACTTTCAAAAAGCTTGTGTAGAATGGCTTGTCCAGCGTTCTCGTGCTATTGTCAATCTTGAAATGGGAATGGGTAAAACAATTGTAAGCATTTATTATGTGTGTTCAATGAATTTCAAGCGTACTGTTGTCATCGTTCCAAATCAACTTGTTGATCAATGGTACAATGAATTTCTAAAACATTCTAGTGTTACACAAAGTGAGATTTATCGATACACAGGTTCCGACAGACAGAAAAAGAATTATGATGGCATACGTATATGTATTGTATCTTATTCTAAATTCCTTTACGATAAACGTACACAAGCAATAAGTACATTATTTGACTATATCGATTTATCAGATTGTGTTATATGTGATGAAAGTCATACAATGCGTAATCACAAAACTCAAATCTATTCGCATGTTGGAGGAATAATCAGACCTACAATGCATATTATTATGCTTTCTGGAACACCTATCTTCAATAGCTATAAGGATTTTACAAACATTCTCAAACTCATTCGTATGCATGATTCTCAATCATCAATCGAGGAGATGAAAAAGAAGACATATTATTGTAAAACGATTAAAGAAACATCTTTAACATTGCCAGAAACTACATACACTAACATCATTTGTCAAATGGATGAATATCATATGGCTATATATTCATTGTATCTTTATCGTTTATACAAAGCATTATTTGATGAAGATCATAACAATGCATTGATATTAACACTCATATTGCGGTTACGTCAGACAGCAATTCATCCATATTGTACAAATATGAAGAGATCTCTTGGTAATATTAGATCTAACAAGCTAGATCTTGTATTTGATATTGCTACGAATGTTCTAGTTAATACTCCTGATGACAAAGTAATCATATTTAGCAATTTCAATAAGACATTTGAGATTTTGAGTGAAATGTTTGATAATGCAGGACATGATACTCTTATTTTTAATGGTGACTGTAATAAGAAAGCAGTACTAAAATCATTTAATGAAGATCCAACAAAGCGTATTCTTTTGACTAATATTATTGCAGGTGGAGTAGGACTTAACTTGCAAGTAGCAAACAATGTCATTTTTGTTGAACCTTATTGGAATAAGGCCATTCAAAGGCAAGCAGAGAGTCGCGTTGTGCGTATCGGACAACAAAAGAAGGTTAACATATACCGAATATGGAGCAATGCAACAATTGAAACATGGATGGCTGATCTCATTGATCAGAAGAAGATAGTTACAGAACGTTTTGACGAAGATGAATTGTATCGTCTTGATAAGACGCTATTGAGCCAAATCCTACATACTTTTATTGATACTCAAAGTGAAAACTTGAAGTATGAAGATATTTGTAGAGAACAATTGTACTTGAACAGACTTGAAAATGTTGCTGGTCATAAGTTTAGTATCTTTAAGCATGAGAAAGATCAGGAGCCAGAAGAACAAGAAGAACAAACAGAGCCAGAAGAACAAATAGAGCAAGAGGAGCCAGAAGATCCATCGAAAGAGATTGGAACATGTGACAAATGCTCAAAGCCGGTATATCAAGGTAACGTGATTTTTATTGATAGCATGTTTAAGACATATCATATTGAATGTCTTGAGATTAGCAAAGATGTTACGATCGAAATGAATAAGGATTTTGTTGAAGGGTTAATACAATCTGTTGTCTCTGATGACTCTACTATGGGTGCTATTTCTGATACCTCAACAGAATTACCACCACCAAGTTATGAAGAGGCTATGGGTATTGCCTCTTAATTATAAAAATAATGCTAATCCAACTGGTTGAACTTCAATAATATAATTTTCAGATCTTTGTACTAATCTACCAATAACTTCATGAATAAATACATTTGTTATTATCTTAGAACGATCTATTCTCTGAATTTCAAAACCATAATTGAATATATTTCCAATTAGTCCACTTGTATGAGGATCTAGAGGATCTTTTAAATACACAACATTGAGAGGAATAAGATCTGCATCGATCTTAAACCAGCAATGATATTGATAACGATACTTTGATGGTACTGTCACAGTACTAAGATCACTACTTTTAAGTCTAAGTCTTCTAATTTTACCATCAATTTCTAGATTGTTTAGATCAATAATATTGTTATTTAAACCAAAACGATATGCATATATTAATCTAATTCTATCAGATGATCGCAACTTTACTGAACTACTTAAATTAATTAACATTTTTACTTTGGGATGCTTTTTATGTGTTTTTGAAGTGATCCGTTTAAAATGTGCTTCGTCACATTCTATTTCAGTAATTAAATCCATTCTCTATATACTAAGACTAAGAATACTAAGAATATTCTATGGGACGTATCTGAAATGGATAATTATAACTATATACATTAGCCACATTAGCCCAATGTGAGCTTTCATAAAAGATGTGATCAATAATAACAAAAATTTTAAATATGTTCAAGTCAGAATATAGTCTTTTATCTCCATCTTTATACTGAAATCTATATACATCAACACAACCAAGAAATTGTTGGCTTGGTTCTTGAGGATCATTCATCCATGTAAACATTGGCAATTGATCAACTGGAATATGAAAAGAGCATAAATATCTTTTGGAACTGATCCTTTTAATTGCAAAAGCATGGACTGAATGCACATCTTTATAAGTAAATGTACCATCTTGATTATCTATTTTAACTTGACTAATTTTTAAATTATGTTGTGATAAACGTTTATCAGATTGAAATTCAATTTGAAAAACAACTCTATTTTGATCGTCTAGATGGAGATTTGAATTGTTTGGATAAAAAGTGCAAGTAAACATACTCATACGATTTATTATATACAAAGTGTATATAATATTATTCGTTTTGGCTCATCATAAAGATTCTATTGACCTATGAAATCATTGTAAGCATTATAATCAGTTAATCCAATAGAATTTATAAAACTTTCGAGTATTATTTAATCTTATACTTCTAATTAAATTTGGAGGAACATATTCAATTGTATTATTTTCATAAATAAGCAATCGTAAATTTAAGTTTATGAATGCACTCGGTAGAGATGTTAAATGATTATGTGAACAATTAATCATTCGTAAATTTTGCCATTCTGGTAGAGATGTTAAATTATTATTATTACAATCAATATTTTGTAAATTATTAAAGTTCGGTAGAGATGTTAAATGATTATGTGAACAATTAATCACTCGTAAATTTTGCCATTCTGGTAATGTTGTTAATCTATTATTTGAACAATAAATCACGGATAATTTACTCAAGTGTTGCCATTCTGGTAGATTTGTTAAATGATTATTAGGACAACCAATCCAGATTAATTCTCTCAAGTTTTGCCATTCTGGTAGATTTGTTAAATGATTATTAGGACAATAAACTTCTTTTAATTTACTCAAGTTTTGCCATTCTGGTAAACTTATTAAATTATTATGTGAACAATTAATCTCCACAAATTCAGTCAAATTGTGGAAATCTGGTAAACTTATTAAATTATTATGTGAACAATTAATCCTTCTTAATTTACTCAAGTTTTGGAAATCTGGTAAAATTGTTAAATTATTATGTGAACAACTAATATCTAATGCGTCGTGTAGTATGTCATCGAAAGACGATACTATAATCCATTTACCACATCTTTTAGATTTATATTTAATATTCATGTTGATAATGCTTATTATTTAGAATATAGTTAATAAAGTTATAAAAATAAATAAAATTTTATATTTTTTATTATATTATTTATTATTGTATTAATTTAAAAATGTCAAAATATGAAAACATCAAAGTAGCAATTGATATAATTATCAATTCACATAATAGTAATTATATTGGAGAAAACGTGACACAATATGAACATGCATTGTTAGCATTTTATATTGCAAAAAAGAATTATAGCTATAATTCATCTGTTGTTGTTGCAAGTTTCTTTCATGATATAGGTCATCAATTACTAAATGCTAACAACGAATGTTCTCCACTTATTTCAAAAGATGGACAATATCTTGGTCTTGTTAACCATGAAGAATTAGGAGCAAATTATTTAGCTTCTCTAGGATTTCCTGAATCTGTAACTTCTCTTGTAAAAAATCATGTTAATGCAAAACGATATCTTGCATTTATTGATAGTGAATATTCATATAAATTATCTTCTGCCAGTAGAGAAACACTAAGATTACAGTCAGGCATAATGACAAAGGATGAGGCAGACAATTTTGAAAAAACTACTAATTTTAATGAAATCATTCGAGTACGTTATTGTGATGATTTAGCTAAGGATGCAAGCATCCTTAAGGATATTGATGGTAATCCTAAGAATGTTAATAGTATGCTTGACGAAGTATATCAATTATCCAAAGAGCTATTTGATCTAAATAAGTGATCAATTGATCAAGTAATTAAATAACAGAATGTCCCTGAATGTCCCTGAATGTCTTTGAATGTCTCTAAATGTCCCTGAATGTCTTTGAATGTCTCTAAATGTCTCTGAATATCCCTGAATGTTCCTACGCGAGGGGGTTATGGGGGACAGCTGTCCCCCAAGCTGTCCCCCACCCACTATGAAAAACGTTCTTCTAGATCTTTTGTGATCGCATCCATATCTATTTTCTTATCTTCTTGCTTTGTTTCATTGATAATCTTTCTAGCATAAACTTTATTTATGTAATCACTTAACATAAATTTAACATTAGTTAACGTTTCTTCAAGCAATTCTCTAGGATGATGAAGACTATCGAGCCAAGATTTATTATTAAGTATAAGTTGATTTACATACATACGATCATCATCACTAAGAGCATCAGAATATTCAGGATTATTGACATCTTTTAGACAGTTATCAAGATAATTATGGAATAAATCAGTATATTCGATGGATTCCTTCAACAATTCATCTTGTGCTTTGAACTTTTCTGCATCATTAATCATTCTAGCAATATCTTCACTTGATAGCTTATTCTGCGATTGAACTACAACCTCCATATTTGCTAATGTAGATTTGTCTATTGCTGATACAGTTAATATCCCATTTTCATCAACAGAATAAGTGATATCGATTTTAGGAATGTTCTTTAATGCTTTTTGTATACCACATAATTCGAAATTTCCAAGAAGATGATTATCTTTAATAAATTCTCTCTCTCCTTCATATATTTCCACCATTATGGACTCTTGATTATCTGCAATAGTCGTGAATGTATTAGTAACAGATACGGGAACAGATGAATTCTTTCTAATAATCTTTGTCATTTTACCATTTTGTGTCTTTATTCCTAAACTAAGAGGAATAACATCAACAAGAACCATCTCATCTGTTTTAGTTGTTGTATCTGTTTTTCCAAGAATTGCTCCTTGGACTGATGCACCGTATGCAACGCATTCGTCTGGATTTATTGAATTATTTAAGGTTTTGCCATTAAAATACTGTGAAACTAGATCTTGAATTCGTGGAATTCTTGTAGATCCGCCAACCATAATAATTTCATCTATATCTTCTCGTCGTAATTCAGCATCTTCAAGAGCAATTCTAATAGGTTCAAGAGTCGAATCGAAAAGATCTCTGCATAAGTCTTCAAAAATTGTTCTTGTCATTGTTGTACTGAAATTTTTACTGTTGCCGTTTTCATCTTGTAAAGAAAATGATACCTTTGTTACCTTAGTTTGTGATAGTTGTCTTTTAGCTTTTTCTGCAACTTCTTTTAATTTACACAAATTCTCTCCACATTGATAATATGATTGTGGATATTTTGCCTCAAACTTTTCAATAAGATAATCAATAATGCGTTTACAAAAATCTTCTCCGCCAAGATGTTTATCTCCATTTGTTGACAATACATTTATTGCTCCATGAATAATTTCAAGAATAGAAACATCAAATGTTCCACCACCTAGATCATAGATTAAAACTTTACTAATGTCTCTCTTTTTATCGAGTCCATAACATAAACACGCCGCAGTCGGTTCATTAATAATGCGCATACATTCAAGTCCTGCAATTATTGCAGAGTTCTTAGTGGCTGATCTTTCTGCATCATTAAAATAAGCTGGAACTGTAATGACCGCTTTTTTGACAGGATGTCCTAAGTATCTTTCTGCTATATGTTTCATTTTCATTAATATCTGTGCTGATATCTCTTCTGGAGTAAAATCTTTGTAATCAGGTATGCATACATAAATATTACCATTTATATCTCCGCGAATTTTGTAAGTATATGAACAATCCTCAAGATCAACCTGAACAGATTCATCCTCATAGCGTTTTCCCATAAGTCTTTTTACACCAAATACAGTTGAATCACTGTACAGTCCGTGATTGTCTTTCGCTACTTGTCCTACAATTATCTCTCCTTCGGCAAAACTTACCCAGCTTGGTGTAGTATTTGATCCATCTTCATTAGGAATGATGTGAACAGAGCCTTTACTATTATCCCAAACACCAACTGCTGAGTATGTTGTTCCTAAATCTATTCCTATAACTACACTATCAGCACTATCAGAGTTATTATTTGTATTGGTATTAGTAGTATTAGTAGTATTAGTAGTATTAGTAGTATCTCCAGACATTCCAGAGTATTTTTCTTACAGTACTATACATTTTAATATCTTTGTGTTTTTATGTCAACTAACATAATATTATTATGTTAAGTATTTTATTTCGAGACACTCTTTTATATAATGGAAATTATAACATCACATCCGACAAATATGATTAAAAGTGGTCTTAAAATATACCATTTCAAGAAAGGGTATACATTTTATAGAGGAACATATAAACCAACATTAGATCAAGATTATAAATTATTTTGCTTTTTCAAAAGAAGTTGCACAAATATATGGGTCAGTTCACCAATATAAACTTACAAAGGACATATATCTGTATGCAATGGATAATGTTGAAAATATTGAAGCACTCAAAACATCAACTATAGGTAATCCAAAAAGTAAATATTCCCTATCTACATCATATCAACTTGATGTGATAGATGATATCTCAATTGCATTTTCTATAGAAGAGGGGATAATCACTAGAAATAGTAAAGTTGAATATGATTTTCCGATTGTAAATTATTTATGTACTTTTGGGTTACTTCTGATAGTCCTGTAAATAACATAATTAATATATTTAAAGTATCATGTGATAATAATGTTGTATATGATAAACTTCAAACTTATAAATTTTTGAGTAATAATATAGAGTGATATAGAGTGATATAGAGTTATATAGAGTTATATAGAGTTATATAGCCATATCACTGTGCCATTTTTGCTTTAATCGATTGATGTGATTTATAATTCTCAAGAATAAAATCACTATATGTTAAATCCTCAACTCTTTCCTTCTTATTGATTTTAAGCGTTGGCAATTCATAAGGTTCATTCTGCAATTGTTCATTAAGTGCATCTAAATGATCTGTATATATATGAGCATCTCCAATACAGATCGATACTTCTTTTGGTTTCTTATCTGTTAGAGAGCAGATAATGTATAATAATGTGGCAGTAGATGCAATATTAAATGGTAATCCTAAAAATATATCAGCTGATCTTTGATACATTTGAACACTTAGAAATTCATTAGAATCACCAGAAACGTAGAATTGATATAATACGTGACAAGGAACAAGACACATCTCATCTAATTGTGAAACATTCCAAGCAGACATCACTATTCTTCTTGATGTTGGATCATTTATAATCAAGTCTATAACTTTTGATAGTTGATCTATTCCTCCTTTTACATATTCAGCATTTTCATATGGAGCATATGGAGCATTCCAATGTCTCCACTGATACCCATAAATAGGACCACAATCCCATTCTTCTCTAAATGTTTGTCCTATCTTATCAAGATATTCTCTGCATGAATTTCCATCCCATATATGGATATTATCTGCTCTCAATAGAGCATTATCTGTTCTGCCATTTAAGAACCAGATCAGTTCACCAATTATACCCTTAAAATACATCTTTTTTGTTGTCAATAGAGGAAATTTATCACTAACGTCTATCTTCATATGTGATGAAAACTTTGATATAACAGATCCTGATCGTGTCTGACGCAATTCACCATTATTTTTGACATCAAGTGCCAATTCTTTGTAAATAATGTCGATATTCTTGGCATTCTTTGTATTATCAGTATCCTTAGGCATTATACCCATGTATATACTGTTCCATAATATATATACCTAACTTGTTTAAACGTGATTCTTTTATTAATAAATTGGTTGTTGTTGATTGATTATATTATTTCATCAACACATAAAACGTTATTGCTAATTTCCAATTGTTAGAATGTCTCAACCCTCAATAACAAGAGATAACTGCTAATAACCAAAGCAATGGGGGTTATGGGGACAGCTGTCCCCCGAGCAAGGGGGTTATGGGGGACAGCTGTCCCCCGAGCAAGGGGGTTATGGGGGACAGCTGTCCCCCGAGCAAGGGGGTTATGGGGGACAGCTGTCCCCCGAGCAAGGGGGTTATGGGGGACAGCTGTCCCCACCCCAAAAAATGATCAAAATTTTTGATTGATGATTTTATGAATCGTGATCAATGGACAACGATAATACATGCCCTATATGTCTTCTCAATGAAAGTGAGAAAGATTCAACTTGTGTTAATGGGAAATGTAAAATGTGTAGAGACTGTCGTATTAGATACGAAATGAGTACTCTCAGGAATTCATGTCCAACATGCAGAGGTAAAATGTTGGAAATGCCTGATCTGTCTGAATTGCCTTGTACAGACTTTTATACACCATCTGATATATTAGGGAATAGTCAAATCAAACATTTTGTTGATTCATGGAAGTGTAAAAACTTTATGCGAGGCGCAAACGACAAATTATTACATATGTTTGATGATTCTACATTATCATTGTTATCATCTGCAAAAAAAGATACAGAATACACTCTTTACAGAGGCATAAATGGTAAGGCATTATATACTACTGAGTATAATGATAAGTGGCCATCTAGTTGGACTATTAATGAACATGTAGCAAAAAAGTTTGTAAAGTCTAATGGACAAATTCTTACTGTTAAGGTACCTTCAAAATACGTATTCATTGACTTTAATGTACTATGTACAGTATATGATTTATTCACTGAACAAGAAGTCATTCTTTTTGGAGGAACATACAAACTTCAGAAGCAAGTTACAATTATAGCTGTAAAAGAAGCACAGAAGATATTACATGTTGCAATGACAAAGGAGCGCACTATAGAAGATTTTACGGTTGATAACAGAGATAGTATTATCAGTACGCGAGTTCATTCATCTCAATACTTTTGGAATATTGTACAACTAAAAGCATTGTGTGATAAACTCGGTGTTAAATATCTATCGCGCTACAGAAAGCCAGAAATTGTTGACAAATTAATACAATACAATCAAAGTAATCAAGTACAATCAAGCTAATCAATTACAATCAATTAACATAAAAAGATTTTGTCAGAATTACTATACTAATAATAATAGTATAGTAATTATGTCAGAAACAATAAAGAGTCATAATGAAAAGATAGAATATTTTAATTCTTTGCCAAAGTATCCACAAAAATCACAAAAGTGGAAAGATCAAAGACGCGATTATCTAACAGCAAGCACAATATCAGCGGCGATCGGAGCAAATGGACCATCAGCAAAACATGAATTATTTGAATCAAAGAGTACTAATATCAGTAAATTTAATGGCAATGTGTGTACACATTGGGGAAATAAATGGGAACCAGTTGCAAATATGATATATTCTTACAAAAACAACAATGTTAAAATTCATGAATTTGGAATGATTACCAATCCAAAATATCCAATTCTTGGCGTATCTCCAGACGGTATAACAAATCTTGGAGAAAATGGCAGAATGTTAGAAATAAAGTGTCCATACAGTAGAGTTATTGATGGAAAAGTTAAGAAGGATTATTATCATCAAATGCAGGAACAAATGCTAGTATGCGATTATACAGAATGTGATTTTCTTGAATGTAAATTTGTTGAAATTGATAATGCTTATAATACTAATAATAACAAGAATACTACTAATAATAACAAGAATACTTACAAAGGAATAGTTATATGTTATTTGCCAGAATTTGATAATGAGTGCTCATATTTATATTCCCCTATTGCATGCACAGATGAAGAATTAAAAGAGTGGGAAGATTCAAACATTAAAAATTTGCGAACAGAAAATGGCTTTTATATTCAATCAACTCATTGGATTTTAGATAAATATGAATGTCAATTAGTTAAAAGAGATGATGATTGGGTTGTTAAGTATTATCCAATTCTCGAAAAGTTTTGGAAAGATGTTGAAGAAGAGCGTATTCTATTGAATGCTATGCCTATAGAAGATTGTACCACTGACACCAAGAGAGAGAGTCCAAAGAGAGAGAGTCCAAAGAGAGAGAGTCCAAAGAGAGAGAGTCCAAAAAGAGAGAGTCCAAAATGTAATTTTAGTGTATGTGTTATATTAGATGATGACTAACGCTGACAAGTAATCACTTATTTGCATGAAATCCGCATCTGTTAGTACCTGTGAGAACAGCTCTTTGACAGATTTTGTTAATTCCATATATGTGTCTGCATCGTTGGACAATATCTGTCTTCTTTGTGCTTGTTGGCACAATATCAGAAACTAAATTACATCTTATCTCATTATAGCTTACTACTATTTTGTCATTGTTATGTGCGTCTGTCTGAGAAAAATCAACAAAACATTTATTAGCATTCTTAACAAGAAGAGCCATTCTAGTTCTCTATTTCTCTAAATGTCTACTCTATATTGTGTTCATGACGAGAATTTTGATCATTTTTTGGGGGACGGGACGTCCCCCATAGCCCCCTTGGAAGAACATGTCCGTCTTTTTTTGAAAATTTAAGAGGATGTGGGGACAGCATTCTCTTATACAAAGAAAACTTACATAACAATGTCGTCTCTTACTCATTTATTCGCATGAAATCCACACCGGTTAGTCCCTGTATGCACAGGTCTTTGACAAACTTTATTCATTCCATATATGTGTCCACATCGTTGAACAGTAACATCTATTTTTTTAAGAGTTATCGGTATAATATCACCGATAACTCTGTTAAAAGAATTGCATACAAATGTATCATTTACATTATCATCAAAATAATTTGTTACTGTTTTTTTGGCAATTAGTGCCATTCTAACTATCTCTTATCTTCTTTTTTAGAGAAAAACGATTGTATCATAGAAAATTTCCAGTTTTTGATCATTTTTCTTTGGAAAAAATGATCAAAAATTTTCCTAAAACCGATCACATGTATCCATTTGTGTTCCTCTTAGTACTATTCATTGTTAGAAAATGACGGCAGTAATCTCAGCTTCATCATCAATGAGTCTTCCTATTGACAACATTGTTGATCGTGTTGAACAAACTTTTGGTAGTGTTCTTGAAGATGAACATATCAAGGCTGTTGGACAATTCGTTCGTAAACAATGCGACGACTATCTGCGTTCTATTCGAAAGGATATTCCAGCATCTTCTACTTCAGAGAAGAGTGTCTCAATGGCTAATATCTTTTGTTGTGGAACTAAGATTGATGGCCGATTGTGTGGCGTGAGTGGCAATTTTGTGTCTAGCAAGACTGGATTGTGTAATTCTCACCAATCACAATTGATTGCACAATACGCAAATCCACAAAATGCTGAACGCATTCAATTGTTTCTTGATCATGTCGGACTCACACGAGAAGATGTTCTTGGTAGTACGAATACTTCTGCTGGCACAGCCGGAAAAGTAGCTAAGTCTGGTTCAAGTCCAAAGACTAAGTGCTGTGCAAAGACAGGATCAGGTAATTTTTGTAAGCTTTCAGCAAAGACTGGAGGTTTTTGCCACTTACATACAACTGTACATTTGTCTCCGGCTAGCATCAGTCTTATTCACTCTCATCGAGGGAATAACAATCAGATTGATCATCTCACAGATGAGGAAGTACATTTGATCAATTCGGCACGTGCGCAATAGTAATAGTAGCAGTAGCAGTAGCAGTAGCAGTAGCAGTAGTAATTACATTAATATGTTTTGTTTTTATTCTTTGGATATTAAACATATAATCTTATACCTCTTATACCTCTTATACCTCTTATACCTCTTATACCTCTTATACCTCTTATTATTAAGAATGGTTTATTTTCGTCCTCCATGCAACGTCTCTATGAATACTATGAATACTAATTCAATTAGCATGAATACTAATTCAGTTGTTATTAATAATAGTGGAATAACAATTTATAATCGTGATGGATCTACAACTCTAATGAATGAGAATGGCATTACAATTACACACCAGAGAGAGCAAGGAACACACCACCTAACACAAAGAGACAAAAGAGACCAAGGAACACACCAAAGAGACCAAGGAACACATCACCTAACACAAAGAGACAAAAGAGACCAAGGAACACACCAGAGAGACAAAAGAGACCAAGGGATACAGACAGACAAAAGAATATATACAGACAAGCCTCCATCGTATGAATCAATATATCATGATAAATATCAAGCATGTTGTAATATTCTTTAATTGAAAATTTACGATAAGAAAAAATAGAAAAACTCTAAAAAATATAACAACAAAGAACGAAAATGGCTGGTTTAACTGACACAATAGATACTTCCTATGCTAGTACATTTATAGCAAATAACTTGAAGGAACGAGAAGAAAAGCAAACATTTTGTGATAAGCATATTTTATCATTAGTTCCAGCATTTACTAAGAACATTATAGAACACATGAAAAAGAATCAAAAATGTACACACTTATTAATATTACAAAACTACTTCCAACAGTAGATAGTAGATGTGTTGATTCTACGTATCATGAGCATGATTGTTATCATAAATTAGCTCTACAAACAATTCCGTCATTTACTAAACAAGGGTGGTGTTATTATCCATATCCATATATACACGAAATGGGTACTAGTCGTGCAACAGTTACTCCTTGGATATTTACAATATAAATCAAAAACTATAAAGAATAAGAATACAACTAATATTAGGTATAAGATATTAAATATAAATAATAATAATCCAAATAATTATAAATTAAGAATTAGAAGTAGTAATGGAGATTTAAGACATTATATAAATTGTACAGTAACAATATTACAAATTATAGATGGAATTGCATACAATATTAACACAGTAAAATTAACAAAGTAGTTTTTGATGAAAATATAAAAAATCATAAAATGATCAATAATATTATGAGTAAAAATCTACATAAATATTAACAAATTTACTTTTTTGTATTTTTACTCTCGTGGTGGGTACTACTAATAATTTAAAGTAGTTTAATGGATTAAATGACAAAAAGTTTTCTTAGGTAAGAGTCAATAGTAGAACATGAAGGCGTGTTCTGATCGCCAAGCCGATTTTTGCTTCAAAGTAAGAATCAATTAAAAATGATTAAATTATCAAAATTAATCAATTTATCAAAATCAACTAGCCTTTATAAAGAGTTAAAGAGTAATGGATTATTCTGATTTAAATACAGATGAATCGATAAGAATACTTGAGAATATATATGCAAATCAACAAAAAGTTGAAGAATGTGTAAGATCGCATATTTCATACATCCGTCTTGTTAAATACAATGACGGAAAGTATTTAGTTGATGAGAAAACAGGGGCAGTATTTTCTCCAGAATACATGATTATAGGGAAAATTGTAGATAATAAGATTGTCCTAATATAAATATATACAAAAGGTATATACGCAAATCAAAAACCGGCCAGTAATGGATAAATATGGATATTGGCCTTCATATATTTATGGAATGACAAGACAATTAGTTCAACCATTTATAAACACAACATTTAATATTAACGAAATATTTCCAGATGGTAATGTGTATATAGGTGATTTTGCGTCTGCATGCAATAGAGAAGCATTGATTAATTTTGGTATAACTCATATAATAACAGCAATTAGAGGTGTAAGTGAACAATTTCCAAATGATTTTGAATATCTTCTTATTGATATTGGAGATACACCAGACGAAAGTATGTCACAACATTTTAGGAAAACTAATGCATTTATTGATAATGCATTAAAAAGCGCAAACAATAAAGTTTTAATACATTGTATGTATGGTGTGTCGAGGTCAGCAACGATTGCATGTGCATATTTAATACACAAATATAAGGGAACAAAAAATGTATCAAAGGTTTTAGAACTAATTAGAGATTCTAGACCGATTGTAAAACCAAATGCTGGATTTATGAATCAGTTAAATAACTTTTACACAAAGTATGACAGTTTAATGAGTGATTCGTTAAGTGATTCATTAAATGATAATATTATAGAAAAAGAAATGTATGAGTTCTTAAATTCCGAAGACTTAGAATACACTCAAAGTGATCAAAGTAATCAGCAGACTGTTGAGGCCAACCAAAGTGATTTTCTAGATTATATACGTTAAATACGTTAATTTCTTATTCTATTAATTATTAATGAAGAGGATAAGAAATTGTAACATTTTTTTAGCATTTAGCATTTACGGATACTTCCTTTTAATATAAATCAACATATGGCTGAATCTTATTTTCAAATAACGCTTGATATCGTAAATTATGTACCATCTTATAATATTCCATATATTTAATTATATTAGAATTCTCTGATTCATGAGCAACGGCGAGTATAGAATCGACAGCATCACTATTTTTGAATACGATATCAAATTTATTCATTTCTTTGCCTACTATATCACTTTTGATTCCTGCTCTAAATAGTTCCAATTCTATTTGTTTCAGTTGTGTTTTACGTGATACTGTTTCACTATTACCCATATTACCAATATTACCAATATTATTTTTAATGTCATATTAAATAAAAATATATATTATTTTTTAATTATACTTTATAATTATACTTCGTAATTCAAGCAAGTATGGAATTACAAAGTATAATTAAATTATTGACATGGACTGATTTTTCGCCAGAAGATACTATAATTCGAAATGATTTAATTGAATCACTTAGATCACTTAGATCACTTAGATCAATTGACCAAAATAATTATTCTGATCTCACTCAAATAAATCTTGAATTGATCAATAAATTAATCTTTCTCTTACGTAGATCGATCAATATTGCCTCAAGTGGAGAAGATGCACTGAAAGCCAATTGTCTCTGTTTAAAGTTGGAAAAGATTGTTAATAATAAATAACAAAGTGCTACTCGTCTACACTCGTCTATTACTCGTCTACATTCGTCTACATTCGTATACATTCGTCTACATTCGTCTACATTCGTCTACATTCGTCTACATTCGTCTACATTCGTATACATTCGTCTACATTCGTATACATTCGTCTATTTGTATATTTAGTGTTGCAATTTTCTTAAGTTGCATATAATGTGCTTTCATACTTTTAGGACAATCTTCTAATTTAACAAGTATTTTGGATTTAGTATAAATATCATCACAATATTCTAATTTATCGAGAATTCTTAAATTCTTATTGCTGAATAATATTAGCACTTTAGAAATAGAAGAGTATTTAATATTTAAAATACTCACATTTAGATCATTCCCAGTGACAGTATTATATGATGGCAAATGATCTAAAGTTCTTGAAGCTTTAATCGTTTTTAATTCTATCGGTATTGAAAAATAGTTTTGAAGACTTAATAAGAGTTCATTAATAGTTTCATTTAATTTCTCAAAATTAAGAATGATCACGTCTCCTTCTTCATAATTACATAATGAACATATCTTATTCATTTGATGTGCAAATAATTTTGCATAGTTGTAATTAAGTTGTAATTGTAGTTGTTTATCAATAAAATTAATATTCAAATAGAGATATTGATTGAGTTTTATATAAGAATTTGATATTTCAGACAAGAATATTTGAGACATTTTGGATATTTCAGAGACTTCTTTGGATACTTCTTTAAAATTACAGACATTTCTGATTAATAACATCTTTTCATTCTCGTCTTTGTTCGATGCGTTAATAGATTTAATTTCTTCAAGTTTACTGAGTGTACTATCATCATCTATCATCTCATGCAACTTATGCATCACATGCATGTTAGCCATTAGACAATATATAACACAAAGTAATTAATACTCTAACTACTCTTATTCTTAACTATTCTTATTATTCCTACTACTCTCATTAACTACTTGAACTCATCTGGGATGTGTGACTTACAAAACCACAATGTCTGTCCATTCTCGTCAATGTATGACTTGCAAAAGTCTGGCAAACTGGCACATGGAGCACCCTTCTTTGTGGTGCCTTGACAAGGTTGCTTTGCTACCTTTGGAGAAGTTGACTTTGGTGCCTTCTTAGGCGTTGTTGAAACCTTTGAAGGATCATGATGAGTACAATACAATGTACCTCGTATAACAAATGTACTGTTGCATGGTTGTCCATCAGCGCGTGTTCCTGCACAAGTCTTTCGTCCACTTGTTGACGTTGTTGCCACAGATTGATTACGCAAGAACTCAGTTGAACATTCTGAAACAACATTTCCAACTGCAGTGGTAATGAGTGCTTGTGCATCACTATCATCTGAGTCAACAAATGTTTGAATCAACTCAACAAGCTTCTTTGTCATGTTCGTGTCAAAAGCATCCTTCAATACCTGTTGATTAGAAACCTCTTGCTTGACAACTATTACCTCTTGCTTTGGCTTTTCTGTCTCTGTTGCCTCTGTTGTCTCTACAGGAATAGGCGTCGGCTCCTGTACAGGAACTTGTCGAGAATGGCTTGCAAACAAGCGAGGACGTTGAGCAAGTACGGAAGGAGTTGAAGCTGAAGATTGAACAACGGCAGTCATTCTGATTCTATGGCTCAGAAACACTTATAAGAAGGGGTGTGCAAGCTTCAGGAAATTTTCGATCATTTTTTGGGGAACGTGCCGTCCCCATAGCTCCCTTGCTTTGATTAGGGTGGGGAATGGCTGTCCCTCGGCAAGGGGGCTATGGGGGACGGCACATCCCTCGGCAAGGGGGCTATGGGGGACGGCACATCCCTCGGCAAGGGGGCTATGGGGGACGGCACATCCCTCGGCAAGGGGGCTATG